>NNBV01001764.1_pt1 | contig 11351 bp, 11 predicted proteins | sample 1173771 | NCBI WGS metagenome assembly NNBV01 (sample SAMN07173938, study PRJNA388173) | plant metagenome | isolation source: symbiotic tissue sample KVS11 | place: Norway: Troms, Kvaloya island
ATCCATAACTATTCATTTTGTATTACTTTGTAGATTTGATTACAAGTAATAACTATCAGCTTCTTAATGCTATGAAAAGATCAGGCATTTCTCTTTTCTTTTTTGCCGTTTTTCTCTTACTGTGTGCTAATCTCAAAGCACAGAACAATACTGCGTTTCTTGATGGCAAGCTGATCGATAGCAAAACAAAAGAAGTTATTCCTTTCGCTACCGTTAAGTTGAAGGACAAAACAATAGGAGTGATCTCCAATGCGGATGGTCACTTTAAATTCCCTGCCCGTTACAGGGGATCCGGTAACAGTATTGAAATCAGCTGTATCGGATACATCACTAAAACAATTTCCATTGATCAGTTGTCGGAAGGGCAAGTGAATGTGGTTTTGCTGCAGCAGGCTACAAAGGAATTGTCGGAGGTGCTGATTAAGGCAAAGAAATTAAAAGAACTGGCTCCTCATCGTATCGTGCAGATGGCCATTGATCGCGTGCCGCAGAATTATCCACGTCAACCCTATTCCTACGCTGCCTATTACCGCGACTACCAATGGAAGGAGGGCGCATATTTTAACCTGAATGAAGCATTGGTGGATGTGTACGATAGCGGATTTCAGTCCATTGATCAGCTGGCTACTCACATTCGTCTTTATGAATACAAAAAGAACATGGAGTTTCCCCGTGACTCCACTACAGAAACACCTTATGATAACAAACCGGCTTCGTTCGATAAAGGAAAGAACAAGTACATACCCGATGCGGTGCTGCCTCCCTTTGGTGGTAATGAGTTAAGCATACTGCGGGTGCACGATGCCATTCGGAATTATCAGGAGGTGTCTTACTCTTTCGTGGATCAAATGAGTAAGGATTTCGTCAATAATCATTTCTTCACCCTTATCGGTGAAATTTATCTGAACAAGATCCCGCTGTACCTGATTGAGTTCAAATCCAAACTTTCGGTATCAGGGCCTACGCACTATGCTGCGGGTAAAATTTATATTCAGAAGAGTGACTTTGCTATTCATAAACTGGAGTATGCTGTATATAATAAAACAATGAAGGAAGTGCAAACCATGTATGATATCCAGGTGGAATATGCGCGTACTGATTCGTTGATGTATCTCAACTACATCTCCTTTAATAACTTCTTCAAAGTAAGAAATGAACGCGATTACCGGGTCATCAGTCTTACCTATGAACGTGGATTGAATGCCTTTGCTATTCATGTCAATAATACTCCGGAAGCTTCATCCACACAAAACAGAAAGAACTATTCCTTTACTTTCGATGGTGAGCAATTAGAAATCAGATTTGTCGAAATGGAGGCCGATAAAAAATTGATTTATGTGCATCTCTCTGACAAAGAAAAAACCCGGTTTATGACTAATCAGAAAACATTGGCGAGAAACTTCAGTTTACGGGTAAGAACTTAAGAGATGTAGATAACCGTGAACTGGACAAGATTACCTATTCGGCCGTCAATCAATTTCGCGAGCTGTTTGTACAAAAAACAACTACAACCTCAATTGTGCCGCGAAGTAATTTTTTTATCCAGCGTAATATGCCGCTTTCACAAAATAATGTGATGCCCGCGGAAGGTGATAACTCCGGCTACTGGATGAATTCTCCCCTGAAAAAGAAATAGAATCCTGTCGTGTCATTAGCAATAGAGAGAAGTGATGACCAGCTACTTTATAAAGTTCATCCTTCCTTGCGCGCTATGCAGATGGCATTTTATAGAAAGGGTGTAGTCTCGAAAAAAAAGATTGAAAGAGCTTCTGTTTTTATCATGATCGCCAGCGATCATGATAAAAACAGAAGCTCTTTGTATTACTGCCTTTTCATCGTGATGAAAGGACGTTATCTTTCTTTTTCAATGTGCTGAGGTACTCTACAAGGTCCAGCAGCTCTTGTTCCGTCATTAACGACTGAAGGTTGGCTGACATGAGGGAGTTACTCAGTTGTGTACGCGACTGAATATTTTTTGGATCCAGCGTCTGCTGTGTAGTCATGTATTGAATATCAATTTTATCTTCTGTCTCTGAAACGATCCTGCCAAAGGCTTCACTTCCATCTTTCATTTTAAATGTATACCCTTCATAGCCAAAGCTGATTCCCTGGTCGGGGAAGAGGATAGAGGTATACATGGCCTCTTTGGAAAGCTTGGTACCTATCTCACTCAGGTTAGGTCCGAAATTGACCCCTTCATTGTTGACCTGGTGGCAGTTGCTGCAGGTGTTGATGAACACATTCTTACCCTTGTCGGCATTTCCTTTCTTTTCAGCCAGCACAGCCACGGAAGGAAGAGCGGTTCCCTCTTTACTTCCGGGTAGCTTCAAATATTTGGCACCGTCTTCGCGGATGTTGGATCGCCATGCTGTTTGAAAAACACCAGCCGCTGCTACCTGGAGATCGTTTGGTATTCTGTTGGCTTTAGCCATCGCCATCAGGTGATCCTCTGATTCCCACGGCCCCGCAAAGGTGCGTATCGCCAGCTTACGGTTACCGAGGTCCTGTGTGGTATCCATAAACACTCGTTCCATTAATGCCCTTGATTTTATATCGTACATATAGGGCCACACTGTTTTTACAATGGCTTGAACTTCCTGCTTCTTCCTTTGTGCAATCACCGTTTCAATTCCATCTGTTTTACCCCAGTCGAGCAAAGTTTTCATGGATTCTCTGCCCACAATACTATCCGGAAGCTGGATGATTTGTGTTAATAAATCCGGCGCTTTATTTTCCAGTTTGAAGCGTGCTATCAGTTCAACAAACTCAAGTCTCCCTTTGTATTGATCCAATGCTTTGTTTAAAGCCAAAGCAACAGCAGGAGTGAGTTTGGTATTATGTGTATCCATGTGTTTCAATGCAAACAAAACCTTTTCGCCTTTCATCTGTGGTATAAGCTTCGATAGTACTATTTGCTTTGAAGGATCGCTATGAAAATCAAAAGCCCTGAAGTAGCGAAGCATATCTTTCTCATCGGCTGATCGGACGATTTCTGCCAGCAAGGGCATTGCTTCCTTACTCCGGCTGCGCCATACGATATCTCTGCCCGCTTCCGTATTCCAGTCTTTGCCTGCTTTTTTCTTCCATGCAGCAAAGCAGGCCTCTTCATTACCTTGTGCACCAATACCCAATGCTTCCAGATACCAGCGGTCTTTGCCATCGTGCTGCACGGCAAGCATCGCCCAGCGGTCAGCCGCCTCTGGTGTTTTTATTCCGCGCAAAGCAAGCACTGCTTCACGTCTTACCTGTGCCGATGGATGGTTGATCAGTTGATCGATGACAGGAAGAATATCTTTTTGATTGTTCCTGCTTATGCGCAATGCCGTGATTACGATATTGGCATCAGCATCTTTAAGCGCTTCATTCACGAACGTGTCGCCCTGCGGCAGTCTGCTCAGCAGCCACAATGATTTCGCACGCTCAAGCGCATTCGTTGATTTCCATAGCTGAGTCAGCTCACTTTCTGCTTTCTCCTTCATGGCGGAAAGCGATGTCCAGCCCAGGAAGCGTGTAGCAGGATTGGGATTGAGCAATGCTTTGATCGCTCCATCAGCAGTAGCCACATCTGGTGCGGAGATGGTGTATGTTGTTTTGGGAGGCGCTATACGATAGATTCTTCCTCTGTTCAGATCGCCTACCTGGTGGCCACCCACACCTGGATCATACCAATCGGCAACAAACAAAGATCCGTCGGGAGCAACGGCAACATCTGCAGGGCGAAACCATTGGTCTTTTTGTCCTTGCAACAGGTTAATGATTGTTGCGCTATAGCCGGCACCCTTATTTTCAATCGGGTAGGAGCGCACCACGTTGTGGCCTGGCTCAGCATGAATCATCTGCCCCTGAACTTCACGGGGTAGTAATGTACCTTCATAGATCGTGATGCCACAGGGCGATCCTGCTTCTGTCTGTAAGAGGTTAGGCACTACGCCCGGATCATTCAAATGCCAGTGACGCAATGGAATTTCTTTTTCCATATTTGTTCTGCGCGCCTGCCAGCTGGCTCCGGTCATCTCGTCCTTATAACCAAAGTTGCCTCCTTCCATAACATAGTTGATGCGCGTGCCTTTGTTGCCGTCATCATCATTATCCGATTGCCATAGCGTGCCGTACGAATCCACTGCTACTTCGAAGTTGTTGCGAAAGTTATGTGCGATTACTTCCACGTCCGATCCATCAGTATTACAGCGCATAACCATTCCTTCACGAAAAGGATGACCATTGGTGACTACCTTTCTTCCGCGTACATCTACTACGGTATCACCTGCTGCTGTGAGTAACGATTTGCCTTCGTTACCGAAATTAAAGTATAGTTTGCCATCGGGCCCAAACACAAAAGTGTGCATGCCGTGGTCGTGCTGAAGACCTTGTATGCCTTTGAAAAATACTTCTTTCTTATCGGGTATATCATCACCGTTTTCATCAGTAAAAACAAATACGTTGGGGCTACACGATACAATTACTTTATTGCCGAGAAGTGAAATACCCAGCGCAGCATTCACGTCAGTGCCCTGATAGAAAATTTTGCTTTTATCCGCTTTCCCATCACCGTCGGTATCTTCCATAATCACAATACGATCACCTTCTTTTCTTTGCGGATTTTTGGGATTGTATTGATTGCGGTAGTTATACGCTTCACATATCCATACTCTGCCTTTGGCATCAATCGCCATGTTGGTGGGATTGCTGAACATGGGTTCGGAAGCAAACAATTGTACCTCCAGTCCTGCAGCAACTTTCAAATCTGCCAACGAAGATTCTGGCAAATGTTCATCGGTGGTGGTGTTGTTTTTTGTACAGGAGGCAAATACGATCAGGCCGGAGGTGATCAGTACGGAATAGATGGAGCGCATATTTTTTTTGATCTGAAAAGAAATATACAATACTTTGAAATAAATCCACTACTACGATTGCGGAAGGTGGTAATTTGTGTGAAGGCAGGAATATCTGTTATCATTGCACCATTTTACTGAAACGGCCATGGCGGATAATGTAATCGCAGAAAAAGGAACGGGTAGGTGCATCAATTGCCATCAGCAAGTCGAAACACCGTTTTGCCCGAACTGCGGCCAGCCGTTTCCTCCCCAGCGCATCAGTGTGGCGCAGATGTTCTCTGATTTTTTGGGAAGAACGCATGGTACCAACGGACTTTTTCTGCGCACGCTGCGCGATCTTACCACCCGCCCCGGAGAAGTAGCCCGTACCTACATCATGGGCAACCGCGTTTTGTATAACCGCCCCGTTGGTTATTTCTTTTTGATGATCACCATCATGCTGATACTGGTAAGCCTTTTAAATATCGATTATAAAGAATTCATGATAGGAATTGCACCCACAGATGCTCCTGTCAAACAGAGTAAGCTGAATGATTCCATTTTTAATTTTATGACCAATAATCTTAAAATCATTTCTTTCATCGTTATTCCTTTTCAGGCCTTTGTAGCGCGCTATTTGTTTTACCGGAAGAGTAATTACAGCTATCTCGACCACACGGTTGTTCCACTTTATCTTGGAGGACACCTTAATATATTGGTAATCATCGGTCTGGTGCTTTTTAAGATAATCAGTGTGAGTATTTCTTTCAGCCTGATTTCTATCGTTACTTTAGGTTACTTTGCTTTTACTTATGCAGGACTAATGAAGCATCAATCATTAGTAAAAGGAATCTTTAAAGGGATAGGCATTTATATAGTAACGCAATTATTGCTGATTATACTTGCTGGCATTGGCGGATTTGCTTACCTGTATACTCACCAGGATTTACTAAAAGAGTTAAGTAAGTAATTATTTAAATCTTCGAAGCAAACTCTTTCAGCGTTATTGTTGGCTTACCCAGTTCTTTCCAGGTGTTGTCGGCTTCGAATTTTTCAGGGTAATTATTTAATGCCTGTATCACGTGATAACCGTACTCCATCTTTTGACTAAACGATCCGTAGAATTTAATCAGCTCGGGCGATGCTTTCACAATGAACAACCTACCTCTCGAATAATTCTTTTTGAATTCAGCAATGGCCTCATCGCTGTTAAACGCCTCAGGACCCTGTACCACATATTCTTTACTTTCGTTGTTAAGTACTTTCAGTGACTTTACTACCTGCCGGGCATAATCCTGAACCGCGATAAAATGCTGTTTGTATTTCGATTCACCGGAGAGTAGCAAAAGTCTTCCCATTTTATACTGAGTGATGATCGTTTCCATGAAGGTGGAAGGGTAGAAGATGGTATAAGGCAATCCAAATTCTCTGATCATCTTTACTGCTTCAAGTTTAACATCAAACACCCACCAGTTAAATCCATCTGTGCCCTGGTAGTTTTGAATGAGCGAAGAAAGGTAAACGATGCGTTTGATGCCTGCCGCTTTGGCCAAAGGAAGTAAAAGTCTGATTCCTTCCAGCTCCGTATGCCAGTCGCCCGGCTTTTCGGTTTGTTTGATGGATAGGTTTAGATAGAGCACATCCTTGCCAACAAAGAGCCGTTTGAGATCGCCTTCATTTTTCAAATCGCCTGGTATAAGATGGATAGCCGGAGAAACTTCTTTACGTGCGGATTCGATATCGCGTACCAGCGCAGTAATCAGAAAGCCCGCATCGTGAAGTGTTTTTGCTACCGGCTTGCCAAGCATACCTGTTACTCCTATGAAAGCTACTTTTTTATTCATGTAATGTTCTTCTTTTAAAATAAAAATACAATGGCACACCCAGTAAGGTCAATAATAATCCGAACAGGGAATTGATCAGCGCTGTCTTGCCGTCAACATAATTCTGAATGTCGTTATACAGGGTGATGATGAGAAAGAAAGCAGAGAACAATACAAATCCGGCAGGTAAAAACGGATAGCCCCATACTTTATAAGGACGCTCAGCATCGGGCATTTTCTTTCGCAGAATGAAAACGCCAAATGCACTCAGTCCATAAAATAACCAGCTCACAAACACCAGCATATCGGTAAGCATATCAAATGATCCGCTCAATACGAGCAATGAGGTCCAGAACCCATGCAGCACCAATGCATTGCCAGGGCAGTTAAATTTAGGATGCACTTCGCCTATCCAGGAGAAAAATCTTTTCTCCTGTGCCATGGCAAAGCTTACCCGTGCCGTTGCTAATATATTTCCATTGGTAGTGCCGAATGTAGAGAGCATCACCAATGCGGCAATCAATCCGCCTCCGGCAAAGCCGAATGCCTGTGTGGCTGCATCCGATGCCACGAAAGAGGATCCCGCAATGGTATCAATCGGTAATACATAGGTGTAGGAAAGCACAATCAATCCATAAACAAGAATGGTAATGATCAATCCAATGAAAAGGCTCTTCGGAATATTGCGTTGAGGATCTTTAATCTCACCGGCAATAAACGTGATGTTGTTCCATCCATCATATCCCCAGAAGGCACCTGAAGTAGCAGCTACAATAGCAATGATCAACGGCCATCCGCTAAAGTGAATCACAGAAGAGGCAGTAGTTACATTGCTCCACGATCCTTTTCCAAAAGCCATCAGCCCGATCACCAGAAAAGCCATGGCGGCTACTTTTAATGCAGTAAAAATAACCTGTATTCTTCCACCTGATTTTACGCTTCGGTAGTTCACCCAGGTGAGAAAGGTGATCAGTACAATGGTGAGTGATTTAACTCCGAAGTTCTCCAGAGGAAAGATGGTTCCCACTCCGGGCAGATAAAGATGAATGAGTTGTTCTGTTTCTTTGGAGAATCGCGGAAGCGTATAAAAATATTCGGCATAGATAGCGAACACATAGGCGATGGAGGCGACTCCGGCAGTGTTGAATACGGCAAAGGCTGCCCATCCGTAAAGAAAGGCAATGAAGTCGCCATACATTTTCTGGAAGAAGATGTACTGTCCGCCCGTTTCAGGTATCATCGCTGCGACTTCCGCATTGGTAAGTGCGCCACTGAGTGTGATCAATCCACCGATTACCCAGATACCCAACAACAAGAGCGGAGATCCTAGTTGTGAAGCCATTAAAGCGGGCTTCATAAAAATGGCAGAGCCGATAATACCACCCACCACAATGGAGACGGAAGACCAGAGGCCAAAGGTTCGGGTGAGCCTGCTCATTGTGATTCTAAACGATCCTGCCAGGTAGAAGGATCTTTATGTTCATGGAACACTCCAAAGACTTTAATGAAAGCGTCCTCGATCAGATCATGTATCCCATAAGGAAAACGATCGATGAAAAGAACTCGTATTGTGTCGTACTTGATTTGAAATGCAGCCGGGTTTCTTTGAATCCTGCTCCGGCCCGCCTCCAGGCAGAATTCAAAATCAAGACCTTCTCTTAGCTCTTCGTACCAAAGAAAAACCTCGAAAATATCGAGGCGCGTTTCATCAGAAAGAAGAAGTTGGTGATTCATTACTTCGGATGGAGTTCAGCTTTAACTTCCTCCCACGAATAGAACTTTGTCTTTCCTGTTTTGTATCGATTGAGTCTTTTTTTTATTTCTTCTTTTTGAGATGATGCTACTGGCAATTCTTCCGATTTAATACTTTCCCAGATCTTCTCTACGGCGAGTATTTTCTCTGCCACGCTCAGTTTCAGTATGTCATTTAACTCTGCCATATTCAAAATTAAGGAATAAGTGTTAATAGACAAAGCCATCAGATAATTCCACAGGTGAGATCGTTTGCATACTGTTGTACCCCATCCAAACTTGCTCCTCAACTTGAAAATTAACTAACTTTACGAAACCCATTATACTCAAATTGAAAATAAATGAGATCACCATTTTTTAAACTACTGTTTATTGTTGCCTGTCTTTCTTTTTCAGGATTTGCCAAACTCACATTTGAAGATGCCGAACTGATTTGCATGCGCACGCAGAAATCAAGCAACACGTGTTTTTATAATTTCAAGATGGGAGGTATTCCTTATCACTTCAAAGATGTGGGCTGCAAGCGCAAGAAAGATGAGGTAGTAAAGGCGGTAAATGCAGGAGAGCTTGCTTTGATGAAAGACTGGAAGATTGTATGCCCTGAAGAAAAGAAGAAAGAAGAGCCGAAGGCAGAGAAGACTGACTTCTGATTTTACCCATTACTTATTCGGAATTGTAATATTGTGTCGGGCTGCTGACATATCCTGAACCCGTACTTCGCGTATATAGTTACAGTAGAATCATAAGCCAGGACACATGAAAGTAAAAACAGTTTTCCAATGGATTGCCCGCCTGCTCGCTGCGGTGATCATGCTACAGACACTATACTTCAAATTCACCGCTTCGGAAGAATCGGTTTATATTTTTTCGACCATTGGCATGGAGCCATGGGGAAGAATAGGAGTGGGAGTGATGGAACTCATCGCTTCTCTGTTATTGGTGATCACTTCTACGGCATGGATGGGTGCATTGCTTGCACTCGGCCTGATGCTCGGAGCAATAGGTATGCACCTTACCATTTTAGGAATAGAAGTAAAAGAGGATGGCGGATACTTGTTTATCCTTTCTCTGATTGTAACAGTCTGTTCTATCTACGTTCTCTTTACAGAACGCGAAAAGATAATGAATATATGGAAACGCTTCCGATCCTAATTAGTCTTCAGGAGCGTAATCACCTTCTCTAATTCAGCTTTCACTGCATCGTTACTGCTCAGGTATCCCTTCAGTGCTTCCAGTTGGTAATTGGGAATTGCTTTTTCTTTCGATGCTTTATCGGAGATATCAGTAAGCAGATCCAATACATCTTTCTTATCGGCAAGATTGTCAAGTGATGTTACTTTGGCCTGAAGACTCTTGATGGCTTCTGTCTTGTTACTGATAACAGGAGGAACCGGATCTGATGTAATTACCGCAGCTACTTGTGGTGGTGCATTTGATTTGGTAGTGATGCACAGATTATACTCATCAATGATCTTATCCAGGTCACCTCTTTTCAGTTCTTCATTTTTTACTTTCGTGAATACTTCGGGACAGTCTTCAACAAAATTGGAAATCAGTTTCTTGAAACCAATGTTGGGTACTTCCATTGATTTGCCATCCATCTTCACCAGGAAACGACCATCGTACGTCATCTGGTTGGCAGGACGAAACAAATAAGAACTCACATAACCGCTCTTCACCAGCTTCATGAAGCGTATAGAATTGTCGTGACGCTGAGGTACATAAATCTCATTGTTTACAGAAACCGAACGTACCTGCACTGCGGTGTAGGTGGTTTTGTTTTTCTTACCTGCTGTAAGTTGTACTCTGTCCAGCTGATCGTAAGTAAGAATTCTCACTTCACCCCGAAGAGTATCACCTTTTGCAATGATCACGTAATCATTTTGAGCAAAAACAAAAGCCGAACACACTACACTCACCACAGCAACAAGAAACGCTCTCTTCTTCATGAATCAGAATTTAATCGCCCAAATAAGGCATAAGCGCACACGGATTGCAAGCATCAATCCAAATTATTTCTGTTTCAACCGCCCCGCGTCCTTCAGCGCTTTGCTGATCAGCCATTCCAGCTGTCCATTGGTGCTTCGAAATTCATCGGTAGCCCATTTTTCCACGGCTTTTAACAATTCCGGATCAAGCCGGAGTACAAATGGTTTTTTCTGAGCCATAGGCTACTCCCTAGTTTAAAAAATCAATTCATAAAAGCAGGCCCTGCTTATTGATGCAATGTTCCTGCATTCACTACCGGGCTCACATCTTTATCACCACAAAGTACTACCATCAGGTTGCTTACCATAGCTGCTTTTCGTTCTTCATCCAGGTCAATAATTTTTTTCCTTGAAAGGCTGTCCAGTGCCATCTCCACCATGCTTACCGCGCCTTCTACAATTTTAAAGCGCGCAGCCACTACGGCAGAAGCCTGTTGTCTTCTCAGCATGGCACCGGCTATCTCTGGTGCATAGGCAAGGTGACCAATGCGGGCTTCAATGACATGAATGCCGGCCATGTCCAACCTGTTTTTAAGATTTTCTTCCAATGCATGGTTCACTTCATTATGGCCCGAACGCAGGGTAAGTTCTGTGTCATGATCAAAGTTATCATAGGGATACTGCCCGGCTAATGTGCGCACAGCCGAATCACTTTGAATGAGCACAAAGTTTTCATAGTTATCCACTTCAAATGCTGCTTTAAAAGTATCCTTCACCTGCCACACCAGGATCACACCAATCTGAATCGGGTTACCCACCTTATCGTTCACTTTTATTTTATCGGAAACAAAATTACGCGCCCGTAATGAAACCTGCTTTTTGCTGAAGAGCGGATTGATCCAATAAAAGCCGTTCACCTTTACCGTGCCTTTGTATTCGCCAAACAAGACCAGCACCGTTGAGCTATTGGGGTTAACAAAGAAGAAACCGGGCAGGAGAACAATAGCAATTCCGGGTAAGAAGAGTAACAAGGG
>NNBV01000047.1_pt1 | contig 11349 bp, 10 predicted proteins | sample 1173771 | NCBI WGS metagenome assembly NNBV01 (sample SAMN07173938, study PRJNA388173) | plant metagenome | isolation source: symbiotic tissue sample KVS11 | place: Norway: Troms, Kvaloya island
ACGTAAGCGTGTTGATCTGTTGAGCCTTTGTTGCCATAAACGGCAATGCCTTGATGGACAACTTTGCCGTCTAAGTCTTTTTCCTTGCCCAAGGATTCCATCACCAGCTGTTGCAAATAGCGGCTGAATAAAAATAAGCTGTCCTTGTAAGGTAGGACAACCATATCTTTTTCGCCCTTTCCATTACCTGCAAAGTACCAAGACAAAGCAAGCAAGGCTGCTGGATTATTTTTCACATCTGGGACGCGGGTAGCGTCATCCATTTCTTTTGCGCCATCTAGCATAGCGCGAACATCAATCCCTTGTAATGCGGCTGGTACTAGCCCCACAGCAGACATTTCTGATGTGCGTCCTCCCACCCAGTCGTACATGGGAAATCTGGCTAGCCAACCTTCGTCTTTGGCTAGTTTATCGAGGTTGCTGTCAACGCTGGTAATTGCTACCGCATATTGAGCAAACTCCAAATTGTGTCCGGCGTAGGCTTTTTTAACTTCAATCATGCCGTTGCGGGGTTCCGGTGTTCCCCCAGATTTGGAGATCACCAAAACCAAAGTGCTGGCGAGGGTATTTCGGAGATGATTGATAACGCGATCGATACCTGCGGGATCGTTGTTATCGATAAAGTGAAGTTTCAGGGGCGGGAAATCAGGAGCGAGAGCTTCCGCGACGAATTGGGGGCCGAGGGCGGAACCACCAATGCCAATGGAGATAATATCCGTGAAGCGGCTTGCTCTGGGAGGATGAATAGCACCTGTTTGGACTTTTTCCGCAAAGGCTTCAATTAGTTCTAGGGTTTGGACTATTTCTTGTGTAAGTTCTGGAGCTGGCGCTAAATCAGGATTTCGCAGCCAGTAATGTCCAACCATGCGGTTCTCGTCGGGATTTGCGATCGCACCCTTCTCCAGTTGAGCCATATCCGCAAACGCCTTGTCAAACTTCGGCCGCAACGAATCCACGAAGGCATCATCGAACCGCATTCGACTTATGTCTAAGTACAGCCCCAATCCCTCGTGGAAATATAACCAGTTTTGGTATCGTTGCCAAAGTGCCCTAGCATCCATAGGGAAATCTCAAATAAAGTGTTTTTCAAAAACCAGTTTAATGTAAGGTTATAGCGATCCCTGCCTAGCCTTATACAGTTTACAGTTTTAAGTGTTCGGTTAACTCCTCACTTTAAACATCTGGCATAGGGATGACACGCAGAAATTTCACAATTTCACCCCTGATTTCTATACCAATCAGATAATTATCTAGGGTGAAGCGGTGAAAAATGCCTTCACCATCAAGCTGTCGCAGTTCTTTCAAATCACTCAGTTGCCACTTTTGGGCTAACTCAACAAAGACAAAATCATGCACCCGCTCGTAGGCGGCAGGTTCTAAATTCTTCAGGTCTAGCAAAAAAGACCTTGCATAGCGCATTTCTAGACTCACTAAGCGTTACCTTAACCAAAACTTGAGGGGCCACTGGCACAAGAAAAGAAAGCGCTGCTGAATCAGAAAAACATCAACAGTCTTACTGCTTCTTCATGGGTTAAGATATCCCACGGTTGCTGCGATCGCTTGACTTGTTGTATGGCTTTAAGCATATAAAAGTCACAATGTAAAGCTTCGAGAACATCCCAAATGCTTTGCAGATCGTCATCAGCTAATTGCTCGATTAAGTGATGCATTCTAAGTCGCAGCAAATTCATACGTCAATTATTCCTTACAAGCAAACACCAACAATAGATAGTATTCCCAAAAAATTAGCTCCGCTCAAGCTACGCTAAAATCTATTCGCCCAGTGAAGAGGAAGAGGGGCAGGGGGAGCAGGGGAAGCAGGGGGAGATAACGGGGACAAAGAAAAATAACTATGCCCAATTCCCAATTCCCAATTCCCAATGCCCAATTCCCAATTCCCAATTCCCAGTTCCCAAATAATTTAATATGGTTGACTATCTCATTTTTTTAGCAATTTCTACAGCACTTTTCGCACTATTCGGTTTGGGACTGAATTTGCAGTGGGGCTTTACCGGGTTAATTAACTTTGGTCATATTGCTTTCATGACCCTTGGAGCATATACAACCGTATTGTTAAGCTTAAAGGGCGTCCCCTTAGTGATATCGGCAGTGGCTGGGGCAATAGTCGCCGCCTTGTTGGGTTTGATAATTGGTTTTGCAACTCTACGCTTGCGAGAAGATTACCTGGCAATTGTCACCATCGGTACGGGGGAACTAATTCGTTTGGTGGTGAATAACCAGGAATTACCTGTGGGTGATACTTGGATTTCTGGGGCGTTTGGTGTGCAAAGTTATCCCATACCCCTATCCACAGAGCCGAATTTGTTTGTCAGACTCGTGATGATTGGGTTGTTAACGCTGCTAGCTGCCGTAACTTTTTTTACTTTGTGGCGATGGATTCGTACCACCCAAATATCTCGGACTACTGATTTAGGTAAAAAGATAACTAGCAAGCAAGAATTTATATCCCGTTTAGCTGTGGGGATTGTGTTAGCAGTTCTGGCAGCAGCAATTTATATTTCTGGGGTAATTGGACTGTACAATTACAATCCCAAAGCAGGATTAATGCTGGTGTTGCTGCTGGTTTTAGCATTTGTCTACTGGCGGTTAGAAATTTTGGTGCGATCGCCTTGGGGTAGAATTCTCAAAGCCATCCGTGAAGATGAAGAAATTCCCAAAGCGCTGGGAAAAAATGTTTTTTGGTATAAATTACAATCTCTCATGCTTGGGGGTGCGATCGCAGGTATCGCTGGTGCTTTCTTTGCTTGGCAACTCAGCGCCATTTACCCCGATAATTTTCAACCACAGATCACATTTGACACTTGGATTATGGTGATTTTAGGTGGTTCTGGCAATAACGTTGGCACAATCTTAGGTGCGGTAATTTTCTTTGCTTACGATGCGCTAACGCGGGAAGTCTTACCCAGAATCGTTACCCTTGATGAAGCACGTTTGGGCGCATTTCGGATCATGGTAATTGGACTAATTTTGATGGTACTGATGATTTGGCGTCCTCAAGGTATCTTAGGGAAAAAGGAGGAACTCACCCTTGGTAAATAACCAGTCATCGCCACTTCCCCTTTTGGTAGCCACTGGACTTTCTAAAAGCTTTGGTGGTGTCAAAGCAGTTAATGAGGCGAGAATCGAAGTTGCTAAAGGCAGTATTACGGGCTTGATTGGCCCCAATGGTGCTGGTAAAACTACTTTATTTAACTTACTCTCAAACTTCATCCGCCCAGATAAGGGACGAGTAATTTTTGATGGTGAACCGATTCAAAACTTGCAACCATACCAAATCGCCCAGCAGGGAGTAATCCGCACTTTTCAGGTTGCACGGACTCTCTCGCGGTTGTCGGTGTTAGAAAATATGTTGCTGGCGGCGCAAAAACAAACGGGTGAAAATTTTTGGCAGGTACAGTTGCAACCGCAGCTTGTTGCTAAGGAAGAAAAGCAGCTGCAAGAGCGAGCAATGTTTCTATTAGAATCAGTAGGTTTAGCAAAAAAAGCACACGATTATGCTGGTAGCTTGTCTGGTGGACAACGCAAGTTATTAGAAATGGGACGGGCGCTGATGACTAATCCCAAGCTAATTTTATTGGATGAACCAGCCGCCGGGGTGAATCCGAGACTGATTGATGATATTTGCGATCGCATTATCACTTGGAACCGTCAAGATGGCATGACCTTTTTGATTATCGAACACAATATGGATGTAATTATGTCCTTGTGCGATCGCGTTTGGGTACTTGCCGAAGGACAAAATTTGGCTGACGGGACACCCGCAGAAATTCAAACTAATCCCAAGGTTTTAGAAGCTTATTTGGGAAAATAGAGTGTGATTAGCTTTCTGTTTATGCAATATATTTATTGATTTGACTTTGGACAAATCACAGTATTCGTGTAATTTTATTTGTCCAAAGTCAAAGGGAACACTATTAATGGTGTTTAGATTGAAGTAAATATTATGGGTATTACAGCTAGCTATAAACGCATTACGCCACACAAATTTGCAGAAATTCAGAATGATACTGAAGCGGCAGCATCTTTCTTTAAGCTTGAGTTAGATGATTTAGTTTTTGATTTTAGTAATCCACAGGCAATGATTGCCCAACTACAAGAGCGACGAAGGAATAAACATAACTTCAGCCTTGGAAAAGATTGGCACGCGCTACATTTTCTTCTCACTGGAGAGTCAAGTTTGGAAGGTGATATCCAAACATCACCACCTCTTTGTAATGTAGTAATGGGAGGTACGCCGACACAGTTTGAAGCGGGTTACGGATTTGTACGCTATCTCACACTTGAAGAGGTTCGAGATGTTGCCGATGCTTTAAGTCAAATTTATGTTGAAGAATTGAAGAGTCGATTTAATTCTACTGTATTTAATGAAGCGGCAATTTACCCAAATCCTAGTCCTGGAGGATGGGACGAAGAGGAGATAGAGCCATTGTTTGAACTATATCCACAATTAGTAGAATTTTTTCAGAATGCTGCTAAAGAAGGTGATATTGTTTTGCTGTCATCTGATTAATTTTTTCGGAAATTTGCCGTTACCTTTTCTCAGTATTTGGGAATATTAAGCTATGAAAGCCTATGCCAGATATCTGGTTTTAGATATTTAGAGACTAACTTGTGAAAAAGATTACTGACTCAATAATCATCGGAATCATCCTCCTTGGAATTTGCAGTTGTACCTCAGTCAAATCTCCTGATCCAATAAATTCTAATCAACTTAGCAACCAAGCTGATTCTCAAACTCAAAAAATTATCAAAATTGGCGGTTCTAGTTCAACGGTAACAGTTTTAAAACTTTTAGCACAAGCTTATCAATCCCAAAATAAAAACATCAAAATTGAGTTTATCGCCAATAGCCAATCTGAAGGAGCGATCGCAGCCCTAAAAAACGATATTATTGATATCGCTGGTAGCAGTCACAAACTTAAACCAGAAGAAGATAACGGTAAAATTCAATATCGTGAAATTGCACAAGATTTGTTACTTGTTGCCACCCACAACAGTGTTAAAGGTGTTAACAACTTATCCACTAAGCAATTAAAAGCAATTTATAAAGGTGATATCACAAATTGGCGAGAATTAGGCGGTGCTGATGCAAACATTGTAGTATTGGATAGACCTGAAGACGAATCAGCGAAAAAATTATTGCGGAAATATTATTTGGGAACAGAGAAGACTACAACTAAAGCCGTGATTTTGAACAAAGAGGGAGAATTGATCGAAACCTTACAAAGTACTCCTAATTCTATCGGTGCTTTTTCTTTAGCTTATTCTCTCATCAATAAATCACCTGTCAATCATCTCAGTCTCAATGGTGTTGTTCCCAAATCGGAAAACTTCGTCAATAGTAAATACCAAATGGTGCGTCATATAGGTATCCTCTCAGACAAAGTACCTTCCGCACCTACTCAGGGTTTTATTGATTTTATATTGAGCAAAGAAGGTAAAAAAGTACTACAAAATAATGGCTTTGTTCCTGCCAAATAAATGAACAATTCGTAATTCGTGATTACGAATTACGAATTAGTAATTATTGTTAAATGTGCCATGCAGAGATTTTTCAGGGGGCTGAAACTCAGCCAAAAAATTGTTCTACCGATGCTTACAGTTTGCCTGAGCGTATTCATGCTGGGCTTAGTAGTGCTAGGAAATTGGTTTACCGATAGTTTGCAGCAGAATTTTCGCCAAGAAATCGAAAGTTTTGCTGAACGAGTTCATCAAGATTTTCAGTATGAACAGCAAACTCTAGAAACTCAAATCGAACTGATTGCTAATCGAGATATGCTAAATCAGGCTGTGGAACAGCGAGATCAAAGTTTGCTTTTACAAGTATTGCTACCACTAAAATCTATATTGAAATTGGATTGGATTAAAGTAATTGATACTCAGGGCAATGTCCTCGTAGATTTACGAAATAACTCCTTAAGTCAAGCCAATTTCTTAGACAAAGTAGTTACCGGCACTGCTAGTAGAGGAGCGCATTTAGTCGATTTAGTAAATGTAGAAACCAAGCAACAAGTTCTCGAAGTGGTGACAAATGGAATCAAATCATCAGCAGGACTTTTGGGAGGAATTATCATTGGTAAATTAGTAGACGATACTCTAATACAAAAAATTGCTGAGGGTTCCTCAAAACAACTGATTGTCCACAGAGAAAATCGTGTAGTTGCAACAACCTTGTTGGTAGCCAAAGATGGAACTTGGGAATTTCCTTATCCTAATTTGCCTGCGAGACAAATCACTATTGATCACAAAAACTATTTAGCTAAAAGCATCATATTTAGAGGAGTAAGTCAGTCTTTAACAACCACAGTGTTGTATCCTACCTCGCTTCTAGAGGTTGCCCAATGGAAGTTATGGACGCATCTAGGATTGTTGTTTTTGTCGGGAAGCAGTATTGTGGCAGTTATTGGGTTTTTAATTGCACAAACTATTACTCATCATCTGCAAGCTGTTACACAAGTGGCACAACGAGTCACTCAAGAATCTAATTTTGATCTGCAAGCTCCTGTAACGACTCAAGACGAGGTGGGAATCTTAGCTATTGCTTTTAACCAGTTAATTCAACAAGTAAAGCGACTATTAGCAGAACAATATGAGGCAAAACAAAAGTTAGAGTTTTATAGCCAAACACTAGAAGAAAAAATAGAAGAACGAACCCAAGCACTACGACAAAAAAATATTGCTCTCAAGGAAACTTTACAAGAACTCAGACATACCCAGTCTCAATTAATCCAGAATGAAAAAATGTCTTCCTTGGGGCAATTGGTTGCTGGTATTGCTCATGAAATTAACAATCCAGTTAATTTTATCTACGGCAATCTTAAGTATACTGATGATTACACACAACAGTTGTTGTGGTTACTTCAACTTTATCAAAAACATTATCCCTACCCAGAAACAGAAATTCAAAAAGCTAAAGAAGAAGCTGATATTGAATATTTAACAGAAGATTTGCCTAAAATATTGACTTCCATGAAGATTGGAGCCAGTCGCATCCGGGAAATTGTCCTCAGTTTAAGAATCTTCTCTCGTTTGGATGAAGCCGAGTTTAAAACTGCTGATATTCATGAAGGGATTGACAGCACTCTGTTAATTTTACAACACCGGATCAAACACCAAAGCTCTCGCCCTCAAATCACAGTGATTAAAGAGTATGCTGACATCCCTAAAATTCAGTGCTTTGCAGGACAATTAAATCAAGTATTTATGAACATCTTGGCAAATGCTATTGATGCTTTAGAAGAGGCTTTTCAAAATGGGCTTTGTCCAGACCCAATAATTCGTATTTCTTCAGCGCAGGTGAATGAAAATGTCGTTATTCAGATTGCTGATAATGGCACAGGGATTCCAGAAGCAATCCAGTCACATCTATTTGACCCCTTTTTCACCACTAAACCTGTTGGCAAAGGTACTGGTATGGGATTATCAATTAGCTACCAAATTATTACTGAAAAACATGGTGGCTCGTTACAGTGCGTTTCATTACCGCAACAGGGCGCAGAGTTTATAATTACAATCCCGATTCGATAGTTGATTTGGGATAATAGTTCTATAAATTTTTTTTTCAATCTTCGTTATTTTCTGCAAAATTGACTTGTTCGTAAAGGTCGCGCAATTCAATTTGAAAATCAACTGTTTGCAGTGATAAAATTGCAGATTCATGCTCAAGTTCAGTGAATGACCATTGACTTTCCGCAGTTTTTACATACTGCATCACGTGATACTGATATTGGTCAATTAAAATATATTCCTTGAATTCGGGAATAGAGCGATAATAAAGAAACTTATCGCCTTGGTCATAATTTTTAGTCGATTTAGATAAAACTTCAGCAATTAACGTCGGGTTCATAACTGTTGTTGTGCTAGTTCCCGTATAAATAGGTTGTTCCTCAATCACCATTACATCAGGATATGTATGCTGCCGATAACGGGGTATCCATAAACGTACATCACCAATGTAAACATCATAATTTTTACGCCTTAAAGCAATTTTTAAGGATGCAGCTAAATTCAAAGCAATTTTATTATGATTTGTAGTGCCACCCGTCATCGGTACAATTTCTCCATCACGGTATTCGCTTTTATATTCTGCCTTTTCTTCAAGTTCTAAATACTCTTCAGGTGTGTAATAGAATTTTTTGGTTTCTAACTGCATAAAAATACAACCTATGATTGTGGGATTTGCTCATCTTTTATATTTATGTTGTACGCCAATAAATCCCATTTTCTCGCTGCATTAACTGGCAAGCAATCAACACCCGTCGCAGTGTGGCGCAGTCAAGATGGTAGCGTTTGAGAATATCATTTACCAAACTTTCAGGGTAGTTGACTCCTACATCAAACTAGTTTGCTAACCACTTAAGAATAACTAGACGCTTTTTCCGACTAGTAGTCTGTCAAATTCATTTTGACGGTTAGACGCGGTTAGAGAGACGCGATAAATCGCCGTCTCTACAGGGAATTTATCTATCAATTATTTATTGACAGACTACTAGCAAGAATTTCTTTGAGGAGGTGGTTGCATAACTAACTTCTAATTAGATAGATGTCTAATTAGAAGTATATCTAATTGAAAAGCTAAGATCCCCGACTTCTTTAAGAAGCCGGGGATCTTACTTGTTGTTTAATTTAACTAAACTGCTCCCCTGCATCTAAGTTGAACAGCATTTGCAGAGTTTGCATACAGCGCCGTCTGGCTTCCACGTCTTGCTGCGATCGCAATTGCACCATCGGGTCATGTAAAATTTTATTGACAATTCCCCGCGTTAATGCTTCAATCACCTCTTGGTGTTTATCGGCGAATTCCGAACCCAATCTCGACAAAGCTTTTTCTAACTCTTGTTCGCGGATGGTTTCGACTTTATTTCGCAGACAGCTAATAGTGGTAACAGTTTCTAAACTTCGCCACCAAATATCAAAGGCTTCCACTTCTTCTTCTAAAAGTTTCTCTGCTTCCTGTGCAATCTTGCGACGGCTTTCGTAGTTTTGCGCTACTACTGCCTTCAAATCATCCACATTAAACGCCTGTACATTTTCTAGTTCATTTACATCTGCATGAACATTACGCGGCACAGAAATATCAAATAACATTAGAGAGCGCTGAACTTCTAAAACCATTTCCAATTTGGCACGGTCAAGTATTGGCTCTGTAGCAGAAGTACTTGTAAACACCAAATCACTATCGGCAATTACTGCCATCATTTCTGATAGTGGATGAATATTGATCGGTTGTTGAGGGAACTGCTTGGCTAATTCTTGGGCGCGATCGCGAGAGCGATTTACAATACTAATTTCCACAGCACCTTTAGAAATTAGGTGTTGCACCAGCAGCCGCGACATTTTACCAGCACCCAGAATTACCACTCGGCAAGCAGCTAAATTTGCTACTTTTATCTGTGCTAACTCCACAGCAGCCGAACTGATAGAGACAGCGCCAGTACCAATACTAGTTTCAGTACGAACCCGCTTACCAGCTGTCAACGCTTGTTTAAATAATCGATTCAAAATGGTTTTTATACCACTATATTGCTGTCCCAGTTTGTGAGTAGTCTTCACCTGAGCCAGAATTTGACCTTCTCCAAGTACCAGACTATCTAAACCACCTGCTACCCGCATAACGTGCATCACGGCATCATCATGCAGCAACATAAACAAGTGTTGTCGCAGAGAAAGCACGGGTAATTTACTGTATTCTGCAAGAAACTGCGTTACTTCCCGAATACCTTGGTCTGCTTCACTGGTGACAATGTAAATTTCCAGACGGTTACAAGTGCTAAGAATTGCAACTTCGTCAATATGAGGATAGCTGGCCAGTTGAGCGATCGCACTTTCAATTTGTGGTTCTGGAATGCTCAGTTTTTCCCGGACTTCTACTGGGGCTGTTTTATGGCTTAACCCCACCACTGCTATATTCATTTGCTAAATTGTAGTTACTAGTTGGTAGTTGGCAATCTGGTATTAAGTAAAAATAGGGAATGGGGAACTTTTGTTTATTGGTTGATAGTTTTTCAACCAACCATTAATCACTAACTACTAACTACTAACTACTGTAAAGGTAAAGCATTTTGGTGATGATTTTTCCATTTTATAGAAACATTTCTTTCCAAATGCTTTACCCTTACTTTTACCATTCCCCATTCCCTAAAAATTAGTTCAATTGGAGAACTTTTGGTTCACCAAACAAGTGAATTGTATCAACAAATCGAGCAGTTTTCGATTGGTTAGAAATTACCAAGCTTTGAGTTCTTGCACCGTCTTTGAAGAAACGTACACCTTGCATGAGATTACCACTGGTAATGCCGCTAGCCGCGAACAGAATAGTTTTACCAGATGCCAGTTCATGAGCATCATAGACCTTATCGGGGTCATTAATATTCATAGACTTTAAGCGATCGATGTTGGCTTCTCTGCTTTCTCCAATCAGACCTGTTTTGACTACAGCTGGATCGTAGATCAGTTGACCTTGGAAGTGTCCACCCAAAGCACGCATTGCTGCTGCTGAGATTACGCCTTCAGGAGCCGCACCGATACCCATCAGAGCGTGGATGTTGGTTCCAGCAAAACCGCAGCTTATAGCTGCACCCACATCACCGTCTGAAATTAGGGCGACTCTCGCTCCAGCCTCACGGATTTCCTTAATTAAATCGTTGTGGCGTTCGCGCTTCATGACTACGACCACAAGTTCTTCAATACTCCGATCTAGACACTCAGAAAGAATCTTGAGGTTTTCTGTTGCTGACTTGTTGATGTCTACCTTGCCCTTAGCTGCGGGGGGTGCTGCTAACTTCTTCATGTAAAAGTCAGGAGCAGCAAATAATCCACCCTTTTCAGAAATTGCCAAGACAGCCATCGAACCAGGTTGTCCATAAGCTACCAAGTTGGTACCTTCGCAGGGGTCAACGGCGATATCAATTTCAATTAATTCATCAGGGTTACAGACGCTTTCGGCATTTGGTTGGGTACAGATACCAACTTCTTCCCCGATGTATAGCATAGGCGCGTCGTCACGTTCGCCTTCCCCAATCACAATGCGACCGCGCATGTGGATTTTATTCATCCGCTCCCGCATAGCTTCCACAGCTACCTGGTCAGCGATGTTTTTTTCGCCTTTGCCCATCCACTTTGCAGATGCGATCGCGGCTTGCTCTACTACTTCAATAATCTCTAAACCAAGTGTATTTTCCACAGAGTTTGCCCTCTCAGCTGCTTGAATTTGCGTCGTTTTATCTGCCTATTTCAGTTTTCAAGTCTACCAAAGGGCGGATACACGTGGAAGAAAGTTAAGTTTTACTGCTAACTCGTTAGAAAAGTGCCAGTTAATACATCCTACTT
>NNBV01002690.1_pt1 | contig 11347 bp, 13 predicted proteins | sample 1173771 | NCBI WGS metagenome assembly NNBV01 (sample SAMN07173938, study PRJNA388173) | plant metagenome | isolation source: symbiotic tissue sample KVS11 | place: Norway: Troms, Kvaloya island
TAATAGTATTGCTAAAAATGATCCAACCCAACAGTGTAAAACAGATGATGATGGAGAAAATTTCAGTGGCATCCATCCACCCGAAAGATGTGGAATGATGAGTGGTAGGTTTAATCGCTGGCCATAGCGCAGGTGCGGGATCTTCCTCGTAGTCGGTCAGCCTTTTTTTCAGTGCTTTCTCAAATCGGTCAAGCATACTTCGTGTATTTAGTAATCCCTAATTGCATCAAATGCTTTTTAATCATGTCTTTGGCCCTGCTCAGCTGCGACTTGCTTGTGCCTTCGCTAATGGTGAGCAATTCACTGATTTCGGCATGGCTATATCCTTCCACTACATAAAGATTAAACACTATCCGGTAACCATCTGGTAAGGTGTTGATGATGGTGAGTAATTGCTCCAGGTCGATATCCTCAATCATTTTTTCAAATGATTCATCGCTCCATTGTTCTCCTTCCTCTTCATTGAACCATGCAGGCTGATTTTTATTTTTGTGGTAATAGTTAATCGCGGTACGCACAGCAATGGTTTTCATCCAGCTTTCGATGTTGGTGTGATGAGCCATCGTAGTTAACTTATTGAATATGATCACAAAACTTTCCTGAAAGATATCCTGGGCTTCCTGAAGCGAAGACGTATACCTGCGCAGCAGCCCCATGATTTTACTTTTATATTTTTCGTACAGAAACTGTTGTGCGCGTGCATCTCCCGATATGCATCGTTCTATTAAGTGCGATTCATCCTCCCATGGATTCTTCATCTGCCTTTTTTATACAGCATCAGCCTCACCGCGACAGAAAGGCTGATGGAAGTATGACCGGTTGATTGTTTAATGTATAAACTATTTCAGTTTAATAATTACTGTAGCCTGGCTGCATAAACCCGATGCTGCTGCGCATATCTCATAGCGTACGGAATCAAGCCCTGTACTATTTGCATTGGGTGAGTAGATCAGTTTGTCGCCATTAATAGTTGCTGTTCCTGATTGAGCACCCGTCTTTATCCTAAATCCGGTTATTGCGCTACTACATTTCTGATCGTTAAGCTGTACTGGTAATCGATACGAAGTGAGTTGTGTACTATCGGTAAGATCATATTTGTCAGCTAAAGCTTTGAAGGGACATAAGTCAGCACCTCCCACTGATATAGTAACGAGTGCTGAGGCATACACTTTGTTCTTGTCCATCAAAGTGTAGACAAACTGATCTGTTCCACGGAATAGGGTGCTTGGATAATAGCGAATCACCGGGTAATCGATTTCAGTAAGACCATTGGAGGCAGGCAGATCCATCCCAAAAACCAGATCATTTTTATTCACTGAGCAAAAAACGTCATTGTCTAATACATTGATAGTGATCGGTTGATTTTGTGCAATAGAAACGGAGTCGGGGAATGCATATACTCCGCAAGGCAGGCTAGTAGTGTCGCTGGTGAGGTTAACGTTATAGGTACGCTGCCCCAGCAATTGATTAGCATCGTTGAATACATTGTACGTGAACTGGTCGCTTTGGCCATTGCTGAGTTTACCCGAAGCCTGGTATTTGACAATGGTGTTGCTTAATGCAGATAGCGAACCCAGGGAAGGTTCTTTAGCGGCTGAAATAGTTAAGGTGCCAAAAGATTCAAGTCCTTCTTTCAGGTTAACAACCGTGGATGAGTTGGGTAGCACCACCAGGTTCAGTTCGTCAAATTGCTGAACAGGTGTAGCATCTTCTTTGAACGTATCACAGCTGCTGCTTATCAGGCATGTTGCAACGAATATCAAAGAATTGCGCAAGGATTTTTTCATAATGGATTGCATAATGGATGTATGTTGTTTGAAGGTAGATCAAGACTTACAATGAAAAGGTTGCATGATGTAATCTGCTTTTCATTTTTTGTTAAACGTTTTTACTCCTCCATATTTAAAATTAGCCGTTTTTGAATTCCATAGTGTTATGATTCATCCCGGTAGTATTACCATTCACTCCTGTAAATGATCCAGTGACACTCGCTCATCTACCTTAGCCCATCCAGACATGATTTTTCGATCTGTTTCAAAGTTATCTTGCTCAAAATTTTTTCACCGATGAAAAAAAGTTGTGTAGTTTTTTTTCTGCTTGCTGCAACGATCGTGTTTGTTCAGGCGCAAGGGTGCAGCGACTCTGGCTTTTGCACCATGGGTGCCTTCCGGCCCGATCAGCCTTATGTGAAAAAGTTAAATGTAAGGCTGAATTCTTTGGAGCTAACCCAGCATCTGGGGCATACTAAATACGGTGACTGGATTCACGCTACTTTTATTGATGGTAATATTGGTATCAGTAAGAGAATACACGTGCAGGTGCGGTTACCAGCTTACACCATTATTCAAGGTAACATGCCCACCTCGAAGGGCTGGGGCGATTTGTTTGTAAGTGTCACTCAAAATATAATCGTAAAAGAGAATTATCAGATCAATGCTACGCTGGGAGCTAAATTATATACTAGCAGAGCCGACAAACAATCCGAAACGGGAAACGCTATGCCCTTGTATCAGCAAACCAGCTATGGTTCTAACGATCTCAGCATGGGTGCTTCTTTACTGACACGTGATTGGATGGTGGCGGCTGGCTATCAGCATGCGCTGAACCGAAGCAAGAATGAGTTTACCCATGAAGATTGGGAAAATAATCCGTTGTATGAAGCCGTTCAGGTATACGATCCATCGGCAGGTCTTGAACGCGGAGATGATGTGATGCTCCGGGCTGAGCGCAACTTCCGGCTTTCGCGTTACAACTTTTATGCAGGTGCGCTGGGTTTATGGAGAGTAACAGCAGATAAAACGCTGAACCCAAGCGGGCAGCTTTCGGCCGTGGAAGGATCAAAAGGATTAGCATTGAATTTTATTACCGGTGGCGGCTACCAGTTCAATACGCGCATGGGCATTCGCCTGTTGCTCGCGGTGAAAATAAAAGAGCGACAGGCAAACCCCGATGGTTTATCCCGAAACTTTATCAGTCAGTTCGCTTATGTTTTAAGATTTTGACGCTGGCTACTCATCGATTTTAGTTAAACATAAAAATGCTTTTGAGGATGAGATTTACTTTCCCTTTGCTGATAATCTTAATTGTTTTTAATAGTGTCACCTCAGAGGCACAACAGGAATGGTCTTCACTTGGGATTGATTCACTTATCTCAACTGCCAATTATCCTTCTGCATTGAAAGCCATTGAACTACAATTGACTAAACCTGATAGTGAAAACAGACGTTGCATTCTTGAAAATAAAAAACTGGAAGTGTTCATTGCGCAAGGCAAACTGGCTGAGGCGGAAATACTACTTGCCGGTATTCAACCCGGCACTGATTTAAACAACGCGATCACACTTACCAATGCTGGCTTTCTTCAACTGAACAAAGGCCGATACGATCTTGCCCTGAAATACCTTAAGGAAGCCTATGCCATCTTTCAATCTTTAGATAAGGTGAAGACAAAAGAAGGAATACAAACTCTTGCTCATTTAACCTCAGTTTATCTGACCACCGGCCAGTATAAGCAGGCGGAAGAAAACGAACGTATTGTGTTGCAATTGACGCAGGAGCTCGTTGGTGAGAATAGTGAGGAAGTAGCGGCTTCATATACTAATCTAGGGCTCATTTATCTATCCCGGCAACCAGCCAAGGCATTGGACTTTTATTCGAAAGCGTTAATAATCTATAAACAAATTCATCCCGCTACGCACCCAAAGATTGCTATATCGTCAACCAATCTGGGCATTGCTTATGTTCAGTTAAATTTATACGGAGATGCCATTAATGAGTTTGAAACCGCACGGAATATCTGGAAGACTATTTACCCCCAAGGCCATCCTAACGTTGCCCTGGTATTGCGTAACCTGGGCCGCACCTACTCGAAGCTAAATAACTATGCAGCAGCAATTCAGTATTACAACGAAGCGATTCTTATCTATCGAAAGGCGTATGGAGCCAGGCACCCTGACCTGGCCGGTTCATTGAACGAACGGGGCACCCTTCACTTAAATGCGAATAAATATGATTTGGCATTGAATGACTTTCAACATGCATTGGCAGCTAATTCACTTCATTTTTCAGAGGAAGCTGCCATGAATGATAATCCGAATACACTCGAATATTATAATCCATTGGTTTTGATTTACTCCCTTCATCTAAAAGCCAGTGCGTTGGAAGCAAAATACACAGCAAAAACATTGCGGCTCGAAGAGTTGAAACTCGCGCTTCGTTGCCTGTTTAGTAGTGATTCACTGATCGATAATTTACGCTATCAACGCGCTGACGAAGAAGATAAAATTACATTGGGCGCTTTGGCTTCAGATGTATATGAGAGCGGCGTGCGCATTGCATTTACCATCAGTGAAAATGTACTCGTACCTCAACCTTATCTGGCGAAAGCATTCTATTTCGCAGAGAAAAGCAAATCGGCAGTTTTACAAGCAGCTATTGCGGATACTCAGGCTAAAGCTTTTGCAGGTATCCCAGCTGCATTGCTCGAAGAGGAAAAGGCGATCAAGTCTACACTGACACAACTTAATCAACGACTCGCTCAAAAACCCAATCGTGAAGAGGAGTATCTTATTCGCCAGGAATTACTTAAAAACAACAGTTACTATTACTCTTTTGTTAAAAAACTGGAAGCGGACTATCCCCGTTACTTCGATCTCAAATTCAACACTAAAGCATATCAGATAAAAGAAATACAAAATGCACTGACTGACTCCACTGCTTTACTCAGTTACTTCCTGGCGGATTCATCAAAAAATCTCTTTACGTTTATCATTACACGCACTGGTTTTGACGTGAAGAGTCATTCATTACCTAACGATTTTGACCGTTTGCTTCGGGGATTTAAAAACAGTATTGTCTTTAGTGAGCCCATCACATTTGATCAGACTTGTTATCCGATCTCTACATTACTCATACCACGCTTGCCCGTGAAGGTGAAAGAACTTATTATTATTCCTTCCGGTAAGCTGAGCATTATTCCGTTTGAAGCGCTGTTGCTAAAGTCCTTAAAAGAAAATGACTTTAAAAAGGGATCCTATCTGATCAATAAATTTGCAGTTGGGTATCAATTTGCGGCTAATCTTGTTGTGCAAAAGCACGAAACGCAAAGCAATAAAATATCTTCGGCTTTTCTAATTGCCCCTGTCCGTTTCAGTAACAACGAAGGATTAGCTGATTTGCCAGGGACGGCACAGGAGGTCACAGCTATTGCGGGTTTATTTGATAAACGGGCGACCTATGCCTTTGATCAGGAAGCCAATGAAGAGTTGATAAAATCAATACCGCTAACCGATTTTGATTATTTGCATTTTGCTACCCATGGTATCATGGATGAAAATAATCCGCAGCTATCCAGGCTTTTTTTCACATCTCAAGAGCAGGAAGACGGTCTTCTCTATGCCGGTGAAATTTATAATCTGACTATGAATGCCCGATTGGCTGTGCTATCGGCTTGCCAAACCGGTTTAGGAAAATTTTCGAAAGGCGAAGGCGTGATGGGATTATCCAGAGCATTGCTTTATGCGGGAGTTAAAAATAGTATTGTTTCATTTTGGAGCGTGGCAGACGAATCCACCACTCAATTAATGACAGATTTTTACACTTTTCACCTGGGGGAGAGTAAGTTGAACTTCAGTCACGCGCTGCAACAGGCAAAACTGAAAATGGCAGGTTCAGAAAGATTTGCATCACCCTATTATTGGGCACCGTTTGTTTTAATAGGGAAGGAGTGAATCTCTCCGGATCTACCAATTTATTGACCAACGAAGGAAAATGATTTTTTATAGTCGATTGGAGTTTGCCCGGTGTACTTCTTAAAAACGTTTCTGAAATAGCTTTGATCTTCATAGCCGGTTTCATAGCAGATATTCTTGATGGTTGCTTTATCCTGTTCCAGGAGTTTCTTTGCCAGCTCAATTTTTACACGCTGAATATATTCTGATGGTGTATTGCCTGTTGCATTTTTGAACCTGCGGATAAACGTTCTCTCGGCCATGAAAGCACGGTCAGCTATTTCAGAAACCACCAGGCGAACGGTTGCGTTTTTTTCAATGTAAGACTGTATAGCAGCAATCTCTTCATCACCATGATTTTTCTGTGCACTGAATATGGAATAACTCAGTTGAGAATGCTTTCCTTTTTCTACGAGGAACATTTTCGCAGCATAGTTGCCAATCTCTTTACCAAAATATTTTTCGACTAAATAAATACAGAGGTTTTGAAACGATAGTGTAGCACCCCCGGTGACTGTCTTTCCGTTGTCTACGATAATTTTTTCATCCATCAACTTCACCTTCGGAAACATGGCCTTGAAATGAGTAGCGGCAAACCAGGAAGTAGTTGCTTCTTTGCCATCTAAGCAGCCGGTAGCGGCCAAAAAGAAAGCTCCGTTACAGGTACTGCATAACACGGTTCCTCGTTTGTACTGGCTTTTCATCCAATCAATGAATTGGTGATGTTTAGCTAACAACGCTGGTAAGTCACCCACAATGGCGGGAACAATGATCATATCTGCACCTTTACAATTTTCAAGTGTTGTATCACAGGTAATTTCAAATCCATTGTTATGAACCGTTTTACCTTTATCGATGGATACCAGTTCTACCTCAAACCATTTTTGCTTGCGGTTAGGTAAATGGTGATAAAAGTTTTCGGTTAACTTCAGCATGTCCATCATACCCACAACGGAAGCGGAAACACAATCTTTGAATACCGGAATAACGACTTTCATAGCATTTCAATTTAGAGACATGGCAAAAATACAACTAAAGAGGTCATATCAGCCATTGGTATTATGCCAAAAGAGTGTGGCAGATTTGCCATTGTTAGGCGGTTTTTATGATATATTCATTCTTGTTTCATGCACTTTTAGAAAGTCTACGGGCATTTTAAGAGTTTGGCAGAATAGCCCCATAGTTTAGTCCGATATGCCACCCTTCTGCGGGAAATAACACCTCTACATTTGCTCCTGTCAAACACAAACTATTAAGACATGAGCAGACTAACAGGAAAAACAGCGATCGTATTTGCAGCAAGTGGTGCCATTGCAGGTGCTGTAGCAAAAGCCTTTGCAGAAGAAGGGGCTTTCGTTTATGTAACAGCAAAAGAAATAAAATCAGCGCAACTGGTAGTCGCTGAAATAGAAAAAGCAGGTGGCGCAGCCAGGGCACTTCAGGTGGATGCCATGAATGAGTCTCAGATCGATTCCGCATTTCAACACGTTGTTACTGAACAGGACAAAATCGATATCGTATTTAATGGTATAGGAATACGTCCAAGTCAGCATCAATATGGTACTCCCTCAGCGTTGGTGAGTTTTGAGAGTTTTTTAAAACCACTGACTACTATCGTGGGCTCGCAGTTCCTTACGTCACGTGCTGCCGGTAAGTACATGAACCAAACTAAATCGCAAGGAACCATCCTCACGCTCACCTCTAGTCTTTCGAGGTCAAAGATTCCCTTTATGGCCGGAGTAACTGCTGCAAGCACAGGTGTGGAAGGATTAACAAGGAGTCTCGCAGCTGAATTTGGAATGTTCGGTATCAAAGTGATTTGTATTAATCCAACCGGCTTAGGTGAAACCCGAACCATACAAGAGACGGCCATCGCCAATGCCAACACGATTGGTATACCGTTAGATGTGTTTACCGCTCAATTGGCTCAGGGATATTTATTGAAGAAATCGCCTTCATTAAAAGACGTGGGAAAAGTAGCCGCGTTTTTAGTTTCCGATGCAGGTGCTGCGCTAAATAGTCACATTGTTGATGTGGATTATGGTACGATGTCGGTGATCTAACAAAAGAGGAGCAGCGCCATGAAACTTCAATCCATTACCGCTCATGAAGTTTTTTACAATGTAAAAGCTTCTACGCTTTTTGAGTTGTACACGCAAGCAGACAAACATGAAGAAGTTACCGGGTCTTCTGCACTGATCACCGATAAGTTGGGCGAACCATTCAATCTCTACAACGGATTTTGTTTTGGTGAAAACATTGAGATCAAAAAAAATAAGTTAATCGTGCAGGCATGGCGCACCGAGGATTGGCCGGATGGACTGGACGATAGTATCCTGGTGATTCGCCTCATGCAAGAAGGAAAGGATACGCACCTTTATCTGACTCATGCGGATTTACCAGAAGAGATGGCAGAACCCTTACGCAACGGGTGGGAAAAATTCTATTGGAGCAAATGGAGATTTTATCTCAATCAATAAAAACAAGGTCAATTTATATAAATCAATTACTCACTATTAAAAATTTAAAATCATGACACAGTATCATTTGAACTTCCACCATTTCCCAATCCCTGCCGGAGTAAAACCTTCAGCAGCAGAGTTTGAAGCCATCAATAAACAATGGCACGATTACATTGGTGGCATCGCCAGCCAGGGAAAATTTGTGGGCACACAACGATTGGAGCAAGCCGGAAGTATTATCGGACCCGATGGAAAAGTGACTAACGCAGTGGTCGATGGAAAAGGACTGATCGTTGGAACGTTATCGTTACAGGCAAAGAATTTAGAAGAGGCTTTGGAGTTAGCAAAGGGGTGTCCTGTATTAGCGATGGGCGGTAGTGTTGAAGTTCGCCCCGTCATTCCGTTCGAAGTTTAAGATCTCATTATAGTGGCCGATGAAGACATCGGCTGCTTTTTTATCCACTAAATCCAACGATAATGAATTCAATATTAAATATCGGTCGCTATCTCTTCCCGTTATCTTTTCTCCTTTATGTCGGGCTTCACTTTGGTCAGCCTGATGTAGAGGGCTTCCTTCGTTCCTGCTTTTATACCGTTCCCTTTGTTTATGAACTACTTTACGGGAGTGTTCATTCTGCTATTCATTGTGAGTTGCCTCATTGGTAAGTACGATAAGTTGGCGAGTACCTTGATGGCGCTTTACGTACTACTCATGATTTTCCTGGTGCACATTCCTCGTGCTTCACTCTATGAAAATGATATGCTGAATATTTTCAGGAATATCATGACCATTGGAGCATTGCTTGTTTATGCAAAGTATGCTGCCAAAGACAACAGAATAATTGGTTAACTCCACTCCCTATTAAATGATGAACACGTTACTGAAATCCGGAAAGTGGTTATACGCCTATTCATTTTCCTTTTATGTATTTCTTCACCTGGCCTTAGCCGATGTAGGTGTAGATCGTTATGTACCCAGGTATTTACCTTTTCCTTACTTTATTAATTACCTCACTGGGATTTGTCTGCTCGCTTTTATTGTGAGCGTGACCATTGGAAAGTATGATAAACTGGCGGCAGTACTTCTGGCGGTGTACTTATTACTGGTAACCGTTATGATCCATTTACCTTATTCAAAAGATCCGATGGAAATGCTGAATGTATTTCGTGTCGTCAATATGATCGGGGGTGCATTTATGTATGCGATGGCGTTTGCAAAGGATAAACGCGTTGTAGGATGATCATGCGGTTTTTACTTCTATCGCTAATTGGAATCACTTTGATTTCCTGTAGCAAAACAGGTGAGTATCGGGCTGCCATGAAAGATGATACCACGCGGATGTCAGTGCAGAAGGGAAATTCATTACAAATTGTAAGGTCAGATTCAGTTGCAAAAACTGACAAGGATAAGATTGATCAATCGCCCGATACGGCAACATTTGAGATGGGTAAGGGCAAAAATAATGATCATGAAAAATAGAGTCGCCCTGATTTCATCCTTTGGAAACGCCTCCGGAATTGAAGTGATAGATCAAACATTACCACTACCTGCTTCCGGCCAGGTACGTGTAAAAGTGCAGGCTTCAACAGTAAGTGCCACGGATATTTTCATACGGAAAGGAATTTATCCGCTACTCAAGGAAAAGCCTCCTTTTACTTTAGGATACGATTTTATGGGGAGAATTGATTGCGTTGCTCCTGATGTTCAGGACTTCGTTGTCGGAGATCGCGTATGCGGTATTATTATGACCGGAGGAAATGCGGATTACGTTTGTTGCTCCGAATCAATACTAACCCGCGTACCCGAAGAAATTGAAAGTTCGCTGGCTGCTTGCGCTACGCTGTCAGGAATTACCGCTTATCAGATGTTTACTCATTATGCGAAAGTAAAAACCGGTGAGCGGATTTTGATTCATGGAGGAAGTGGGGCGATAGGAGATACCTTATTACAATTGGGAAAGCTTCATCAATGCCATATGATAACCACTGCTTCTGTGGTAAAACATTCCTACATTAAAAAATCCTATGGCGCCGTTACGCTCGACTATCATGATAAAGCGTATTGGAATGATCTTGAATTGGTGGCATTAAATGGTTTTGATGTCGTATTTGATTTTACCAATCAAAAGAGTTTTAACACGTCTTTCCGGTATTTGAAAAAAGGAGGAAGATTGGTGACGTATGCTGTTTATTCTTCATCACTTTCCATCAAAAGAAAAACAATGAAAAACTTTTTGAGATTTGGATTAGACTTTGCACTGATGATGCTAAAATTGAAATGTTGGAACATTTTGCCTAACGGAAAATCCGCCAAATTCTACGGAAGTAGTGACAGTAGAGATGAGCATCCTGCACGACATGCGAAAGATATGAATGACTTGTTTCAGTTAATTAAAGAGAAGAGGGTACTCCCGTTGGTACATGAGAAATTTAAATTGGAAGCGGTTGCAGAAGCCCATCGGCTTTTGGAATCAGGACAAGTTCATGGGCAAATTGTCATTGATAATTCTCTTTAGTACGATGAAGATTTCAAACCAAATGCCTCCACCACATCCAGTGAAATATTATCGGCAGCATCGGTTCCGTAATGAGCATGTAGAATGATTCCGTTTTCATTAATCAAAAAGTCTGCGGGTATGGCATCGGGATGTGTGCCTTCCTGAATGCCATCACCGATGAATCCATTTTTTGCTGCTTCTTCAATTTTTGGAATTCGACCATGTGCCTGCAAAATCTCAAACGTGGCTTTTTGTGCATTTACTTCCGCTCCGAAGAGCGCATAGACTTTTCGGGCAGTATCCGACACCACGGTTAATTTTTTCTCCTTCAACACCTGGTCTTTAAAAAACGGACTGCTCAGGATAACCTGTTTTTTGGATTCATAGAAAGCAATGACTTCTACATTATTACTTTTTAATTGATCCGCCATTTTTAGTAACCGGAAAACGTGAAAACTGCATAAGGGGCAGGCCGTGTTTCTAAGAAAGGTGAGGTACACTCTCTTTTGTTGCAGTTCCCTACTGTTTATTTTCTTTCCGCTAATGTCCTCTATAGAAAATTCCGGAATGTGTTGACCTGCTTGTATTCTGATCGTATTCAATAGTGTTGATATCATGGTTGTATAAGTTAAGCGGACTTTAATCGCTCCGTGTACTCT
>NNBV01000021.1_pt1 | contig 11335 bp, 10 predicted proteins | sample 1173771 | NCBI WGS metagenome assembly NNBV01 (sample SAMN07173938, study PRJNA388173) | plant metagenome | isolation source: symbiotic tissue sample KVS11 | place: Norway: Troms, Kvaloya island
TGTAGGTTGAGTTGAAGAACGAAACCCAAAATTTTATCCTTGTTGATGCTTGGTTTCACTGCCGCTCAAAGAAACCTACAATGATAAATTTTATTATAATTAATCACCGGAACTTGAAATTAGTTAAACAAAGCCTGTAAATGTAGAACTTGACTGCTAATAAGCTTTGAGCGTAAATGCTTTAAAACACAAAAGACATCTTTTTCAAAAAGGATTTATGGAAGAATAAATTTTATAAAAAAAATCTATTGAGAAGTCAATGTAATTTGCCAATTATGGAAGCTAAGGAACTAATTCAACGTTATGCTGCTGGAGAAAGAGACTTCACAGGAATTAGGATCGAAGGAAACGATCTAGAAAATTCTGATTTACCAGGAATTATTCTTAGAGACGCTATGCTATACACCATCAATCTACGGAATGCCAATTTAGAAAGTGCTGTTCTAGATGGTGCGCGATTGGATCTCGCTGATTTAGAAGGGATTAATCTTGAGGGTGCTAGTTTAGTTCAAGTTAATTTGGATGAAACAATTCTGTCAGGAGCAAATTTATATAATGCTGATTTGAGGGGTGCAGGATTACTGGAAGCCAGTTTGAACGATGCTGATTTGAGAGAAGCCAATCTCGAAGGTGCAACAGCTTTCTCTGCTTTTTTTAGTCATGCAAACCTTCGAGGGGCGAACATGAAGGGGATTGATCTCACATCGGGGTCTTTGGAGGGAGCTACGCTCAGAGGAGCCGACCTAAGTCAAGCTAATCTGAGCTATGTGAGATTGAATAGGTGTGTCTATGATTCAGAGACAATATTCGACAATTGTATTTTTCCACCAAATCCAGTAGAGTCTCCAAGAACTTTGTCTAGCGATGAGATTTACCCAATACTAGTAGCTCAAGGAGCTATACAGATTGCTGCTGGCGCTCAACTGCAAGGGTTGGATCTAAGAAATACTGATTTAAGCGATGCTGACTTGAGTACAGCAAACTTAAGTCAGGCTAATTTGAATGGTGCTGACCTCAGTGGTGCGTCCCTCTTTCAAGCCAATCTCGAAGGTGCAGATTTAGATTATGCGGATTTGACCAACGCAGACCTTGAGCAAGCTAGCCTAATTGATGCCCAGATGAGAATGGCTATTTTTTGCAATCCCATTATGCCTGATGGGACTATACGCGATGATAGTTGTGCGGAAGAAGAGGTTGAAGACGAAGAAACTGTGCATGAGACTTAGATAATTTATATCCAAATTCCCTTTGGGAGGATATGTACTTAGTCAAAAATATTTATATTAACTTATGGAAGTCCCTAATGTTTACGAAGCTAATAAAGATGAACGCATTATCATGAGCCTTTTTCTTGACTTGCTGATAAAGGATGCTATGCAGAACCCTTCTAAACTTGTTCCTTATACCCAAGAAATGAGCGATGAAATGGATGATTTACTAACTAATGTAATTATAGATTAATAGCTTTTTTATCAATTAATTAGATTAGTTAATTTACCAGCGACAGGATTTTGAGCGATATTATTAAACCTAGCCCTAGTTGAGTTGAGGTATTAGCCCGTGACAGTCTCAATAGAGTATATCCCCGTTACCCCAATTGAGTACCCAGATGAGGACGGTAAGCCGATGGCTGAAGGTGATATCCAGTGCAGTTATTTGACTTATGCAAGAAATGCGTTGAGGATTTATTTTCAAAATCACCCAGATGTATACGTCGCTGGTAATCTATTTATTTACTACGAAAAAGGTTATCCAGAATCGGTTGTCGCTCCAGATGTATTTGTGGTCTTTGGAGTGGAAAACCGTGATAGACGCTCTTACAAAACCTGGGAAGAAAATAATCAAACCCCAGATTTTGTTCTAGAGATTACCTCAAAAACCACCCGCAGCAAAGACCAAGGTGCAAAGAAAGGAATTTACGCCTTTCTGGGAGTGCGTGAATATTTCCAATATGACCCCACAGGCGATTATCTCAATCCCCAACTTCAGGGTTTACAGTTGGTTGATGGAAATTATTTCCCAGTGGCAACCAATACCCTACCAGATGGTACAGTCTCCCTATCCAGTGAAGTTTTAGGGCTAGAGTTACGCTTGGAGGCGGGAAAATTGCGTTTTTACAATCCAGCGACGGGTCAAACACTGCTAACTCATGAAGAGGAAGCAGCTGCACGACAAGCCGCAGAAGAGGCTCGACAGCAAACGGAGCAAAAAGCGCAAAGATTAGCTGCTAAACTCCGAGAATTAAATATTGATCCAGATAGCCTTTAGCTAATAATATAGGGTGAGCAATGCCCACCCTACTGCTGTTGATTATTTTGTGTGAGACTATAGCGGACGGTAGACGCGATAGTTGATTTCGGGGAAGATATTATCCATTAACTCGACTTTTTCCAGCCAACCACTATCAATTTTGCCAACTTTAACGTCTTCATAGAGCTTATTAAACCGCATTAGGTGCGATCGCGTCCGTCTAACTGCATAGGGTACCATCGTTCCCGTCCGCATAATAAATGCCCAGTCGGAAGATTGTGCTAATAACAATTCCCGCGCTGCTTGGTTTAATGCTTTTTCCCCCAACTCATCCTCTGGTTCTAGATGCGAAATTTCAATCATCCGTTCAGCAGCTTTATGCAAATGTGGATAAATCCACGCATTTGTTTCATTCAACCAATATTCGTGGAAACCCTTGAAACCCCAACTCGACTGCGAAGGACGACAGACTTGCTGAGTTGGCTGATCTCGCAAATAGTCTGCTAAATGGGTCATTTGATATGTTGTTTGGTCATGCCACGACTTGCGGAATAGGTAATCGATAAACCAAGGGCCTTCATACCACCAATGTCCAAATAACTCTGCGTCATAAGGCGAAACGATAATTGGCGGACGCTGCATTATACCATAGAGATGCTCAGATTGCTGCTCTCGATTATACATAAAGTTAGCAGCGTGTTCTGCTGCCTTTTCCCTAGCCCAATACGGATCGTAAAGCGCCTTATCTGACAGCCCTAAGCCACGCCCAGTAATTTTGTGATACTTAATACCCGTATTTTTCCGTTGACCATTGGGCATAATATAGGGCTTAATATACTCATATTCTGCTTCCCAGCCCAAATCTTTGTAAAATTCCCGATATTCCGCCGCCCCAGGATAGCCCACCTCAGAAGACCATACCTGCTGGGAAGATTCATGATCTCGACCAAATACAGCAACACCAGTTTCTGTATAAATGGGGGCATAAGTGCCAAAGCGTGGACGGGGACGGGCGTAAAGGATGCCATGTCCATCAGTGAGGAAGTAGCGTAATCCAGCATCGGCTAGCATCCGGTCTAAACCTTCATAGTAGGCACATTCCGGCAACCAAATACCTCTAGGTGCTTGTCCAAAGGTTTGTTCGTAATGTTCGCAGGCTACCTGAATTTGCGCCCACACTGCTTGTGGATACATTTTCATCAACGGTAAATAGCCGTGAGTAGCGCCGCAAGTGATGATTTCCAGGTTGTTGCTGTCTTGGAACTTCTTAAAAGCTGTCACCAAGTCACCGCCGTAGCGTTCCCATAGCTGACGCGCTTCGCTAAACTCAGTAGCGTAATGTTCGGCTAAATAACGAAGATGCCCGTTGTTGACATTATGTTCTGCTTCTAGTGCTATGAGTTCTTCTAGTTGAGCTAAGTGTGCTTCGTAGCGTTCTTGAAGCAAAGGATCACGAAGCATCGACACTAAAGGGGGTGTCATACTCATCGTGATTTTAAAGTCGATACCGTCTCGCTTTAAGCCTTCAAATACTTTCAATAAGGGTATGTAAGTTTCTGTGATGGCTTCATAGAGCCATTCTTCCTCCAGCACGTAGTCACTTTCCGGGTGACGAACGAAGGGTAGATGTGCGTGGAGTACAAGCGCGACGTAGCCGATAGCCATAGTGATTTTGGGGTGATACTTGTAAGTTGAAGGTCGAGAGGTTTGGCTGAAATTAACAATATTTTAAGACTTTATGGGGATTGTAAGAATAGTTTTCAATTGAGTTAATTACAGTGCTTGTGAGGGTACAACATTTGTTATGCCTCCATCGCCTTTTGTTGTTAACTAGTTGTAATATCTGCCTATTTGTTTATTGTATAATCCTGCACTGAAAATATTCATTCCGGTTCAAGACCTTTAGCTGGTAAGCGTTATGCCAATTTTTCACCTAACTAACCTCAACAATTCAAGGTGCGCTAGCCTACGGCGTCACACACCTTACTTCAAATTTATATTTCTTCATATACATTGAATTTTGATCGCCGACTTACTCAATTGCGGGTTTGCTTCTTCTTCTGGCAATATTCTGGGTTAAAGTGCGTTTCTGTGGGAGACTCACGTTGGTTTAAAAAACGTCATTTATAACTGAGTCTTCCGATAAATCTGGCAGTATTTTTTACTTTCTAACTTGGGTTTGTACTGGCTCTGCCTTTTGCCTAGTTTGTTGGTGAAGTTGAGTTTGAAGAGCGATACCTACGGTGGTAACAGAGCCAAGTCGTACCACTTGCCTACGGCACGCTGCGCGAACGTGGAAGCAAGTTACGCGCAGCGTCTCGTAGAGAAGTGCGGGCTACGCCTACGCTAGAATTATCCAAAAAAACGCTGAACTCGAACGCCGAAACCTGGTAACAATGGTGATGTGATTTCGTCATCAGCCAGCAAGGTTGCGATCAGTTTTAATTGGGCAGCTTCTCTGCGATAAACTTCTAGCTGCTGTAATTGCCAATTTGCAATCCAATATTCTTGCACTCCTGTGGATGAGTATAGTTTTAGCTTGGCTTCTCGATCTCTACGTTCGTTAGTTGTCCCAGGAGAAAGCACTTCCACAATGAGTTCTGGCGCTCCTCTCAAATGCCCTTCGTCATCTAGCAATTGTGCTAAACGCTCATGACTAATCCAAACTACATCGGGTATCACATTATCGGCATCTGTAAAAATTATACCGGGAGTTTGACGGGTTTCCCCTAGCCCACTAGAGCGAGACCAAATTTGTAATTCTAAGCATATATTGCCCGCAGTGCCTTGATGTTTCCAGTGAGGCGCTCTAGTCACAAATAGTTCTCCGTCAATAATCTCATAACGCTTCCATTCGCCAGTTGCAAGTAATTCTAAGTCTGAGGTTGTCCAACGGACTTGATCGGATATTGTTTGGTTCATAGCATTATTTTCCTATACCTAGTTTAGAGATAAAATTCTATTTTTAGAATATTTGCTTAGGATCAATACCTGTGGCTCGTAAGCGTTCTGCCAAGATTGCAGCCCGTTGACGTTCTTGTTCTAGTTGTTGATTTGCTTGCTCTAATTGTTGGTTTACCTGCTGTAACTGTTGGTTGGATTCTTCCTCTGGCAACATCACCAACTGCCTATCTGGTGTAAAAAAGCGTAATTTGCCCAAATATACTGCCAAATACAGCCCTAATTGCTGACTCCACAACCAACCAGACTCAGTTGGTACAAGTTCTTGATATTGCCCATCAACTAAGTGAAATCCCTGTAATTCTAGGTTGTTTGGGTCAAACCAAAAGTAATCTGGAGTGCGAAATGTATTCTGGTAAATTTGCTTTTTTAAACCTTTATCAACCGAGGCAGTGGAATTAGATAATAGCTCAATAATCAGATTGGGGTATTTGCCGTCTTCTTGCCACACAACCCAGCTTTTGCGGTCTTTTTTTTCTGTATCTAAAACCACAAAGAAATCCGTCCCTCGAAATTCCTCTGATTTTTTTTGGTTAGGACTGAAATAGATCGTCAGGTTGCCGGTAGCATAAAAATCCTCGCGATCGCGCCACCACCATTTAATCAAGCGAATGAGTAAATCAATTTGTTCGCGGTGTAAGTCAGATTCCAAGGGGGGTTCGTCACTATAGATATCACCCGGTGGGAAAATTATACTCTCAGTGACAGCTTGTAAACTAGGGGTGGCAGCAAGAGGCTGAGACATACAAGATAGTTTTTATGTTCGTATCTATGCTATCGTGACCAACCTTTGCATTATGAATGCGTAGGCACAGCCCGTCATAGACATCGCACTCCTTATTCCTCATCCCGATATAACTCTTGCAAGTCTTGTAACTGAGTCTTTCGGGAAATCCGGCGATATTTTTTACTTTCTAGCTTGGGTTCGTATTGACTCTGCCCTTTGCCTTTGCTTTTGCTTTTTAACTTCATGGTGGATTCGGGATCGGCTTGTTGGTGTAGCTGTGTTTGATGAGCGATCGCAGCATCCAAAAATTCTAAATAATGTTCATATCGTTCCCAATCTCCCCGCACAACACATTCAGGCTCGTCTCGATGCAGACAATCACTAAACCGACAGCTAGCAACTGCTAATCGCTTTCTGGCTTCTGGGAAATAGTGGATTAATTCTTCTGGTATACAATCCATGTCCGGCTGATTAAAACCGGGAGTGTCTGCCAGTAAACCACCACTAGGTAACTCAAATAATTCTATATGGCGAGTGGTATGACGACCACGAGCTAGTTTTCCAGAAACTTCTCCGACTCGCAGCTTGGCAGAGTCAATCAACGTATTAATCAGGCTGGATTTACCAACCCCGGAAGGCCCAGCAATGACGGTAATTTTATTGCTCAAATATTTGGCTGCTTGCTCAGTATTAATACCATCTTTAACACTGATAAATATTGGTTCATAGCCCCAACCAAGTAGACGATCGCTAACTTGTTGTTGTTCCTGCGGTGAAATTAAATCACTTTTATTCAAGCATAAAAGTACATCCAAGTTAGTAGACTCAGCCTTAATCAGAAATCGGCTCAACTGATAAGGTTCCAAAGGTGGATCGGCAACGGCAAATACCAATAGAATTTGGTTGACATTGGCGATCGCCGGACGATCTAATTCGCTTTGACGGGGTAAAACATCAGCGATCGCTCCCCTCCCCCCAGCCCAATCTGGCTCTTCTACTACAACGCGATCGCCTACCATTACCTGTTGTCCGATTTTTTTCAGGCGTGTTCTTCGGGTACAAAGCAGGAGAGGGGGATAAGGAAGATGAGGAGAATCTTGCTCCTTCATCTCCCTTATCTCCCTCATCTCCCCATCCTCTTCATCTAGCTGTACTCGGTAAAAATTAGCCTGTACAGCCACCACCGTACCCAATAACTGTCCAGTTACAACAAAATTTTCCCCTGTCATTGGCCAGCAAGTGGACGGCGCACTAACAGAGAAAAATAACCAGTACAATCTGTAATTTGTTCTACCTGATAACCTGCCATTGTCAGACTATCGGGAACCTGCTCAATCGGCTCACCAGGATCTAGCCAGACTTCTAGCAAACCTCCCAATGGCATTTTCTCCAGACGCAATTTTGTCCGCACGAAATTAATCGGGCAAGGGGTGCCGCGTAAATCAAGTTGAGCATCGGGAGTTAAAACAGAAGAGGACTTCATCACTTAAATAAATTTCCCAAGAATCCTTCTAGACCGCCTTTACCAGTGCGATCACCTTTAATTTTAGCCAGCTTCTCCAACAGTTCCCTCTCCTCTGGGGTGACTTTGTTAGGAATATCAATTAATACGTTCAGCAGATGATCCCCACGACTTACGGGATTACCTAAGCGAGGTACGCCGCGATTTTCCAACTTCATTACCGTATTTGGCTGAGTTCCTGCTGGAATAATCAGTTCCACCGGCCCATCTACCGTATCTACCTCTAACCGACAACCTAAAATCGCTTGCAGGTAGCTAACTTTGATTTCCGAGAGAATATTAATCCCATCTCGTTGGAATTCCTCGTCCTCATTTACGAACAAGTAAACATACAAATCCCCAGCAGGGCCACCACGTTGACCAGCATCACCTTCACTAGAAATCCGCAAGCGAGTGCCATTATCCACTCCAGCCGGAATGGTAATTTTGAGTTTCTTTGTGACTTGATTTGCGCCCTTACCATCACAGGCATCACACTTGTCTTCAATTACCATCCCTGTGCCATTACAGGTGGGACAAGTCGAGACTTGGGTGAAACTGCCAAAGGGTGTTCTAGTGACACGGCGGACTTGACCCGAACCGCTACAAGTAGAACAAGTCCGGGGGCGGGTTCCAGGTTTAGCACCAGAACCGCTACAAACTTCACAATTTTCTAGATGGGAAATGCGAATTTCTTTCTCACCGCCAAATACCGCTTCCCGAAAGTCTAACTTCAGGTCTAGCCGCAGGTCATCGCCCCTCGCAGGCCCACTGCGCCGTCTTTGTTGCGTGGGACTACCCATACCGCCAGCAAAGCCACTGAAAATGCTTTCAAAGATATCGGCAAAACCACCCATATCGCCGACATCTTGGAAGCCCGCACCAGCAGCACCTGACACACCCTCTGGCCCAAAGCGATCGTAACGAGCGCGGGTTTCTGGTTCCGAGAGTACCTCATAAGCGCGGTTAATTTCTTTAAAGCGATCCTCCGCCCCCGGTTCTTTGTTCACATCTGGGTGATACTTCCGGGCTAAACGGCGATAGGCTTGTTTGATTTCTTCTTTGTCGGTGTCACGAGAGACACCCAGGATTTCATAATAGTCGCGGGCCATATAGCAAAGGTAAAAGTTAGAAGGAAGAAAGCAGAAGTCAGTAGAACGTCATTCACGGTCACTTGCTACCCTATGGATAAGTGTTTTGCCTACAGATATGCAAGAGCAACACATTATCCTTTAGAGGGTGGCTTGCCGGAGGGCAGGCAGAAGATAAAATTAATTTTTGTTAATAACTGATTTTACCCTTTACCTTTTACAAAAATCACCGACAAATCTTGAGCAACAGTTGCTTTCCTCGTGGGAGACGACAAAAGCTATAGAAGTTAAGAGTAGGGGAAGCCTCTGCTCAGACTTCTCACTGCCGAGTCGGCTGTCTCTTTTACAATTGTGCTACGTAGCAGAGGAAAACCCCGCCCATCAGCCAGAGGGGCTAGCCGCACCATTAGGTGTGGAAAACCACCCACCTGCAATGGAAGTGTATCTGAACTGGCACATTACCTAGCCCAAAGTAATTTGCTTCTACAATCTAGCAAACCACTGTGGTCTTGTGAAACTTCATTAAATATTTAGATATATTAAGATGTCTTAATAAAAATTTGCAAATTAAGGAGTAGGGAGCAGGAGAGGCAGGGAGCAGAGGGGAACAAGGGGGACAAAAGGGAATTATTGAATAAATCTCTCCCTTGTCTCCTTCCTCTTCCTTGTCTCTTCTCTATGCCAATGCCCAATGCCCAATGCCTCTCCCTAATCTATCGCCTCATAATCAACATGGGCAGTACTTTCTTCGTCAAAATCAAAGTTGAATTGTGGTATTAGTGTGCCATTCATTGGTGAGTCTACTTCTGGGGTAAAGTGACTACCTGAAGACTCCTCAATCTCATCAGTTTGGTTGTTAGCTCGATTGTAGACATCAGCACCAATTGCAAACAGGGTTTGTTGGAAGTCGTCTAAGCGCTGCTTAAATTCCACTGTGGAAATGCTGGAGTCAATCATTGCAGCTTGGAGTTGTGAAACTTTTTCACTGGCCAAGGTTTTCATCTGGTCGCCGATAAAGTTGCTGTTATCCTTGATGGTGGATTCATAACTGAACAACAAATTATCTGCTTGGTTTTTGAGTTCAACCAATTCTTTACGTCTTCTATCTTCTTCGGAAAACAGTTCGGCCTCTTGGCGCATCCGTTCGACTTCGTTGCTACTCAAACCACCTGTATTGGTAATTCTGATACTTTGTTCTCTACCTGTACCTTTGTCTTGAGCAGAAACCTTCAGAATGCCATTGACATCGATTTCAAAGGATACTTCAATTTGTGGCACTCCACGGGGCGATGGGGGAATTCCTGCGAGCAAAAACTTGCCGAGACTCTTGTTATCTCGTGACATTGCCCGTTCACCTTGGAGGATGTGAATTTCTACAGAGGTTTGCCCATCAACTGCTGTGGAAAAAACTTGTGACCGACTCGTAGGAATTGTGGTGTTGCGTTCAATGATTTTGGTGAACACTTCACCCAAGGTTTCAATTCCCAAGGACAGAGGGGTGACATCCAATAGTAAGAGATTATCGACTTCGCCACCCAACACACCTGCTTGAATAGCTGCTCCCAATGCTACGGCTTCGTCAGGGTTGATAGAGCGATCGGGAGCTTTGCCGTTGAAAAACTTAATCAGTGCGTTTTGGACTGCGGGAATACGGGTAGAACCACCTACTAAAATAATCCGATCTATGGCTGATGGTTTGAGATCCGCATCTTTGAGCGCTTGGCTCATTGGTTCGATGGTCGCTTCAATTAATTTTGCTGCGAGTTCTTCAAATTTAGAGCGGCTGAGTTCGATTTCCAGATGCTTTGGCCCGGTGTCATCAGCCGTGATAAACGGCAAATTGATGGAGGTATTCATCATGCTGGAGAGTTCAATTTTTGCCTTTTCTGCTGCTTCCCGCAGGCGTTGCAGTGCCATCTTATCTTGGGAAAGGTTGATTTTTTCCTCTTGCAGGAAGCGTTCCATCATCCAAAGCACGATCGCATTATCAAAGTCGTCCCCACCTAAGTGGTTATTACCACAAGTCGCCTTAACTTCAAAAACGCCATCCCCAAGTTGCAGGATCGATACATCAAAAGTACCGCCTCCTAAGTCAAATACTAAAATTAGCTGCTCTTGATCTTGCTTTTCCAATCCGAAAGCTAAAGCCGCAGCTGTTGGCTCATTGATGATTCGCAGAACTTCCAATCCTGCAATCGTGCCAGCATCTTTAGTTGCTTGTCTTTGGGCATCTGTGAAATATGCTGGTACGGTAATTACTGCCTGAGTAACTTCCTCACCCAAAAAGTTTTCCGCATCCTGCTTGAGCTTTTGCAGGATCATGGCGGACAGTTCTTGTGGCGTATAGTTTTTTGAGCGAATTTGGACATCAACGGTATCGTCTCGACCTTTGATACAGTTGTAGGGGACGCGATCGCGTTCTACTTCAGTATCTTCCCAACGTCGCCCAATGAATCGTTTAATACTGTAAATTGTGTTTTCGGCATTGGTTACAGCTTGGCGCTTTGCCAATTGACCAACCAAGCGATCGCCACCTTTCCCAAATCCCACAATACTTGGAGTCGTTCGTCCACCTTCAGAATTGGAGATTACCAGTGGTTGACCGCCCTCCAAAACTGCGACGCAACTGTTAGTAGTGCCTAAGTCGATTCCAATAACTTTTCCCATATTAGCCAGTATTTTTACTGAGTCTTTCTACTGTAATGTGTCGCGGACTAACTTTTTTGTTCTGAACAAAGGCTAGCGGATAACGTCTGTGGAATCTGTGTTACTGTTAGCAACGCCAGAAGTTGAAACACAGAGAGT
>NNBV01000610.1_pt1 | contig 11330 bp, 10 predicted proteins | sample 1173771 | NCBI WGS metagenome assembly NNBV01 (sample SAMN07173938, study PRJNA388173) | plant metagenome | isolation source: symbiotic tissue sample KVS11 | place: Norway: Troms, Kvaloya island
CAACTAGTATGGGTGTTTGACTGTAGTAAATTAATCTTCAAAAATTTAAAGAGTTATAATATCAAGGGTTTTGAAATTTTGAATTTCGCAAAAAAGCTAAAATAGTCTGTACTAATTCATCACGTTGGACGCTAAACTAGAGTTTAGCATTTTGTGTTAGCTACAATCTTTAAGGACTTGATTAGCATTCATCGAAAATCTCAAATAAAACTCACTGAAAAATATAAAATTTACCTTAAAATCTTGATGAGCACAATGCCTGCTCATGTTTCTTAACAGAGCAAAGGAGGTCGTCTGACCGTTGGGCATCTTATATTGAATTTATTACGAGGTATGTTGACAGCTCATGATTTGGCCGTTTAAGCCCAAGTTTAAAAAACAAATTGCGCGGATTGAAATTACTGGTGCGATCGCCGGTGCTACTCGCAAACGCGTCCTAGAAGCCCTGAAAACTGTAGAAGAAAAAAAGTTTCCGGCATTATTGCTCCGTATCGATAGCCCTGGCGGTACAGTCGGAGATTCCCAAGAAATCTACAGCGCCCTGAAGCGTTTGCGCGAAAAAATCAAAATCGTCGCTAGCTTTGGGAATATTTCGGCATCTGGAGGAGTCTACATCGGCGTGGGAGCCGAATACATCGTCGCCAACCCAGGTACGATTACGGGTAGCATTGGTGTGATTCTGCGCGGAAATAACTTGGAACGCTTGCTAGAAAAAATCGGTGTTTCCTTTAAGGTAATTAAGTCTGGCCCTTACAAAGACATTTTGGCTTTCGACCGGCAACTGACTCAACCAGAAGAAAACATCCTGCAAGAGTTGATTGACACAAGTTATCAGCAGTTTGTCCAAACGGTCGCTGATGGCCGTTCTTTAACGGTAGAAGCTGTGAAAAGTTTCGCCGATGGCCGGATTTTTACTGGACAGCAAGCCCTTGAATTGGGTGTTGTAGACCGCCTAGGCACAGAAGAAGATGCCCGCCGTTGGACAGCAGAACTAGTCGGACTTGATCCAGAAAAAACTCTCTGCTATACCCTAGAAGAACGTAAACCCTTATTGAGTCGCCTTCTACCAGGGAGTCGTCAGTTTTCATCAGGAATTCGATCTGGAATTGATTGGCTCGAATTTGAAGTCTCTACTAGTGGTTTACCGTTGTGGTTATATCGACCCTAGCTTGAGTTAGGAGTTAGGAGTGAGAAGTTGAGAGTTTGAACTCCTAACTCCTAACTCCTAACTTCTAACTCCTAACTTTTATGTTTTTAGGAGGATTTTGGCGTGGAGTGGCAAATGCGGGCTATTCGTGGAGCAACAACTGCTTCAGAAAATACTGTTGAGGCAATCCGAGAGGTAGTGACAGAACTACTAGATGAATTGGAAAACCGGAATCAATTCCAGCCTGGAGACATGATCAGTGTGACTTTCTCGGTGACACGAGATTTGGATGCGATTTTTCCAGCTGCGATCGCCAGAGCGCGTCCTGGTTGGGATAATGTGGCCATGTTGGATGTGCAGCAAATGCATGTTGAAGGTAGCTTGCAGCGCTGCATTCGGTTCTTAATCCACGCCTATCTGCCAGCGTCCGCCTCAATTCATCATATCTATTTACGCAACGCCGCCAGTTTACGTCCCGACTGGAGTTTGCCCCAGTCTTTACAAGCATCACAGCCAGCAGTTAAATCAAAAGTGTAAAATACTCAGATTAATAAATAAAAGCGAGCCGCTAAGAACGTTAAGGAAAATAATCGTCATCATTTATAGAGAATTGGTATTAGAGCGATGTAAATTTTATGGCTCAACGCTTAGATTTTAGAGTAGATATTGAAGAAGCTATAAAAACGCTAAACCTTTCTTTCGATGATTTCAGGTTAGTTAGTCTTCATGAATACGAAGAGATATTGGTGTCAATTCTTGAGCGATTCACAACCTTGGGTAAAAAAGGAATAAATTATTCCTGCTGGTGGAGTTCTTTCAAAGAACCGTCTTGCTCAATTCATCTCGAATATGCACCCGACCTTTTGAAAGAACTTGTACCTTTAGAAGAGACAGCGTGGTTTGTGAGTGAAGACTGGAAAAGAACTAAACAGCATGGTAATTTCTGGCTCTATGAGGGCAAAATCGCGGTAATTGCCGACCTAATAGGAGAAATGTATGGGTTTGAATATTACATAGTCTCGAAAAAGTTTGAGTGGCTACTGGGTGAAGATAATCACGGAGTATTGATTGGTGTTGGGCAATCTATGACTGAAAAGATAGAATACTTAAAATCAAATCGTCATGATTTTTGAGGTAGTACTCAAAAAACCTTTATTTAAAAGTTGCGCGATGACACAGACAACTACAGAGCGTCTATACTCTTTTGAAGAATATCTCGCTTATAACGATGGTACTGATAGCCGTTATGAACTGGTGGATGGGAAACTAGAACGCATGAATCCACCAACTTTTAGACATTTACTACTTGCTAAATTCCTTGAACAGACATTTGACACAGAAATCAATCGCTTGAGTTTACTTTGGCTATGTTTTAGAGAGGCTGGGGTGAGAACGGGATGGCGGAAGTCAAGATTGCCTGATGTTTATGTTGTCACGGCTGAACAGGTAATGGAATTCCTTGATGAGTCTGCTGTTTGTCAGTCTGCGCCGATATTAGTAGTGGAAGTTGTCAGTCCTGATTCAGTAAAACGCGATTATCGATATAAACGTTCTGAATATGCAGCGTTAGAGATTCCTGAATATTGGATTGTAGATCCAATAGAGTCAAAAATTACGATTTTATTGTTGTCAGAAGGATTGTATGAAGAAAAAGAGTTTAGCGGGAGTCAGCAAATTGTGTCTGCAACTTTCCCGGAAATTGCACTTACAGTTGAACAAGTGTTGTCTGCGGGTAATGTTGGTTAAAAAATAGACCATCCCTTCTGCTAGTTATGACAAGACTGTAAAACTCTGGGCTTACTTAAATAACCTAGAGGATTTAATTCGATACAGTTGTGCTAAGTTACGTGGTTATTTCCAGTCACTCAATGTAAGCGATCGCACAAGTAACACACTCAGTTAACTGTGAAGGCTAGCCTTGCTCATAATGTACTTTTGTCAAATTCCCAGTGCTAGCCATTAGTGGGCGTAGGTGCAGCCCACCGTAGGCATCGCTGTATACAACAACTCTATTCTTTTTGATGATGAAACCGAATTCCTAAAAAGATGTCATAAACAAACTCAAAAAAGTCCTTTTTCTGCAACAATCCTGAAGTTTGATAACATCCTTTTTCATCTAACAAGGGCTTCATCACATAATACGCAGGTTGGTAATTATACCAAGGAATAGAAGGCCACAAATGATGAATTAAGTGGTAATTCTGTCCCATAATCAAGACATTGAGAATCGGGTTAGGATAAACGCGAGCATTTTTCCAGCGATCGCGCTCCGCAAAAGGGCGATGGGGCAAATAGTCAAAAAATAATCCCAGTGCTATCCCCACCACAAAAGCTGGTATAAACCAGAAATTCAGAATGTAACCCAAAAAGTTGTACTGCACTGAGATATAAACAATTACACCGACAATTAAGCGGCTGATGAACCATTCCCATAGCTCATATTTACGCCACAGTCGCCGTTGAAAGAAAAACACCTCGTGGTACAAAAACCGCACTGCAATCAGCCACAACGGCCCACCCGTAGAGACATAATGATCTGGGTCGTCTTTAGGATGATTGACATGACCATGATGCTGTAAATGTACCCGCGTAAATACTGGAAAAGCGAAAGCTAGCATCAACGCACTGCCATGCCCTAACATCGCATTCATCACCCGGTTACGATGGGCAGATTGGTGACAAGCGTCATGAATTACCGTTCCAGCACAATGCAAAGCAATTGTATTAACGCTAAAGCACAGCCAATGTGGCCATTCCCAAAGCCAGTAACCAAAGTTGGATAACACCAGCATTACCACAGCTACAGAAAACAGCAGCAGTGTTGGATTGAAATCACCAGGAGGCGCTAAAAATTCCTTGGGTGGGATTGTCAGTGGCTTTTGTGCCTCCGATGCGATCATCTCTAACATTGACTCCTTCTTGAGCAAACACTACGAATATACGACAAATATTAGTGAATAATAAATTTTTGCAAAGTTTTGTATAGCAAGATTTATCCACAGGTTTGCATATCAGCAGATGAATAACGCTATGATTCCAGACGAGGACTAGCGTCAACTAAATAAGTGGGGTATGACAATCGGCAAGAAGTTTATGGGATAAACTCCTTCGTGGGGAGGATCGATGCAAGATTGATGTACTATATCTAGTCTATCCCACAGCCCCCACTCTCCCATAAACGCTCTCTAACTGCTTACATCTATTGATATAGCAGTGACTGAAAAGGAGATGCCACTTAAGTTACGATGACTTCCCAGATAGCTCCCTAACTTCAGCCCTTATGCAATTAAGAGATTCTCTGCGCCGGACAAAAATTGTCGCTACTATTGGCCCCGCCACTAGTAGTCCTGAAATGCTCAAGGCGATTATTGAAGCGGGAGCCACGACCCTGCGGTTAAATTTCTCCCACGGAACTCATGCCGACCATCAGCGTAGTATTCGCTTAATTCGGCAAACTGCCTTTGAATTAAATCAGCCAGTGGCTATTCTCCAAGATTTGCAGGGCCCAAAAATTCGCTTGGGGAAGTTTGACAATGGGTCTATAGTTTTGGCAAAAGGCGATCGCTTCACCTTGACAAATCGCCCGGTGGTAGGTACACAGGAAATTAGCTGCGTCACCTACGATTATTTAGCCGAAGAAGTCCCCGTTGGTGCAAAAATTCTCCTCGATGATGGACGAGTAGAAATGCTCGTGGAGGAAATTAACCGGGACAAAGGTGATTTGCATTGTCGCATCACCGTGCCTGGTAAACTTTCTAACAATAAAGGCGTAAACTTTCCCGGCGTTTACCTGTCAATTAAGGCAATGACCGACAAAGACCGAGAGGATCTGATGTTTGGTCTAGATCAGGGTGTAGATTGGGTGGCACTTTCCTTTGTCCGCAATCCGCAGGACATGATCGAAATTAAAGAACTTATTTCTAGTACAGGCAAGCAAGTGCCAGTGATTGCCAAAATTGAAAAACACGAGGCCATTGAACAAATGGAGGCGGTTCTGGCTTTGTGTGACGGCGTGATGGTTGCCAGAGGCGACTTAGGCGTAGAATTGCCAGCAGAGGATGTTCCGGTACTCCAAAAGCGGCTGATTGCCACAGCAAATCGCTTGGGAATTCCCATCATCACTGCCACCCAGATGTTAGACAGCATGGTGAGCAATCCCCGTCCCACTCGCGCCGAAGTGTCGGACGTGGCAAATGCGATTTTAGACGGTACAGACGCGGTGATGCTCTCCAATGAAACCGCAGTGGGTAGCTTTCCTGTAGAAGCAGTAGCGACAATGGCGCGGATTGCCGAGCGGATGGAGCAGGAAGAAGCCCAACACTTAAACTTGCGTTCCGTGAAAGATGCTCGGCGCTCCATTCCTAATGCGATTAGTCAAGCTGTAGGTCAAATTGCCGAACAACTAGGTGCAGCAGCAATCATGACCCTAACGCAAACTGGGGCAACTGCTCGTAATGTCTCTAAATTCCGTCCCAATACACCGATTTTGGCTGTTACCCCCCATGTGAATGTAGCGCGCCAGCTACAAATGGTGTGGGGAGTAAAACCGCTATTGGTGCTAGGATTACCTTCCACTGGTCAGACATTTCAAGCTGCAATTAATGTGGCTCAGGAGTTGAAGTTACTCTCTGAGGGAGATTTAGTAGTCATGACTGCTGGCACACTCCAGGGAATTTCCGGCTCCACAGATTTGATTAAGGTAGAAGTGGTGACGGCGGTACTAGGTCACGGAATTGGACTGGGACAAGGTTTAGTGAGTGGTCGTGCACGGGTGGCTAATACTGGCATGGATGTTAGTAACTTTAATTCTGGAGATATATTAGTTGCACCGCGCACTAGTGCCGATTTTGTTGAGGCAATTCGCAAAGCTGCCGGGATTATTACGGAAGAGGAAAGTCTTACAAGTCATGCAGCAGTAATTGGCTTACGTCTTGGTGTGCCAGTGATTGTCGGTGTGAAACAGGCAACACAGGTGATTCGGGATGGGGCAATTATAACGCTGGATCTGCAACGGGGTTTAATTTACTCTGGGGCAGTGAGAACGCCTTAGAACTGGGGACTGGGGATTAGGGACTGGGGGTGGAAGACACGCAGAAAAGTTTTTCCAATGCCCAATGACGGCAGTTGCTCCACTTGGGGAAACCCCAGACGCTCGCGTCTTCTCCCTTGGCGCTAGACCGCACTGCCTCCCCCATGCCCTTTATCCAGACTAATGACTAATCAAACAGTTGCGATCGCTACCACAAACCATCCAGCAAAATTTTGCTGCTGTGTGGAGTTAGGATGATCAACAGGTTTTACCTGATAGCGAGTGGGACGTGGTGATGCGAGGGTGATGGAATAAGTCCGCAGCTCGTCTTGGTGGAAAACTGCGACTTGGATGGTATCGTTTGGTTGGTAATCTTTCAGGCGATCGCTTAAGCCACCCGCAGTTACCTTAATCCCATCAATTGCTAACAACTCATCACCTGCATCAATTCCCCCTAGTTGTGCAGGTGAACCAGTCTCCACAAACTTAATGATCTCTCGCCCATTCTCTGTATTGATTCTCACACCCAGGTAAGGTTCTTCCTGTTGATCCGCTACCAACTGCAAGCCGAAGGGTTCTAGATACTGATTAAATGGCAAATCGTCAGTACCATCAATGTAGCGTTTCAAGAAATCTGTCAAATCGATTCCGGCAACAGATTCTATAACTTCCTGTAACTGTTCTGGGGTATAGCCAATTTCATCTTGCCCAAATTGCTGCCACATTTTCAGCATCACGTCATCGAGGGAGCGCTGATTGTTGTGAGTAGAGCGAATCAGCAAATCCAGCAACAACGATACCATTTCTCCTTTTAAATAGTAGGAAATTTGGGAATTACCGCTATTGGCATCCGGGCGATAGAGTTTTATCCAGGCATCAAAACTCGACTCGGAAAGGGGTTGTACCTTGCGCCCCGGTGTCATTTCATATCTGGTAATTTCCTTACTTAAGTTATTTAAATACGACTTCACATCATAAATTCCCGCCCGCAAAGGAATTAACAAGTCATAGTAACTAGTGGTGCCCTCACAAAACCACAATGATGGTGTGTAATTTTCTTGGTCGTAATCAAAAACCTCTAATGCTTTTGGGCGAATTCGCTTGACATTCCACAAGTGAAAGAACTCATGTGCAACTAATTGGATAAAGCGATCGTACTTTTCCTGAGCGCGAAACCCAAAACGCTGGTAAATTAAAGAGCAAGAATCTTTATGCTCCAAACCACCAAAAGCTTGACTAAATAAATGTAGCAGAAACACATATCGTTCATAAGGCAAACCGCCGAACATCTGCGCTTCTACCTGAATAATTTTTTGGATATCAGCAATCAACTGCTGAACTTGGTAATTACCTTGCCCCCAGATTGCCAATTCATGGGGTTTTCCTAATACCTCAAATTTATACAATTGATGTGAACCAATCTCAAACGGAGTATCCACCAGAGTATCAAAATCGCCAGCCAAGAAAGTATTCGTTTCTTGAGCAACAGAAGGTAAGGCAGTAGTTACATGCCATTCCGGCTGTGGTGGTACGATAGTGACGCGAATGGGTTGCTTATCCCAGCCAGGTATTCTAAAAAATAGTGCCGCACCGTTAAAATAACCGTGGGTGCTATCTAAGTGATTTGTTCGTACCGATAGCTCATTGGCAAAAATGCGGTAACGTACAGTTAATTCTGAAACACCCGTTTTGTCTACCTGCCAGTGATTTTTACTGATCTTCCGCCAAGTTAAAGGCTTATTCTCTGCAAAAGCCTCAAAATCCTGTAAATTCTTGGCGTATTCCCGGACTAAATAGGAACCAGGTGTCCACACTGGCAGTTTTAGATCGAGAATCGGTGAGGAATAATCCACAAGGCGTAAAGTCACCTCAAACAGATGGGTTTCTGGTTGGGACATTGCCACCAGGTAATGAATCGTTGGCCCAGTTTCCTCGACGTAGGTATTGGGACGAATTGCCGTTGCTTCAGTCATCTTGTTTACTGAGGTAATTGTTAATGGGCTTTGCTCTCAAATAAAGATTACACTTTATTTCTTTTCCATAACTAAAAGTTATAGGGCTTTTTCAGTACATAAATACTATACAAAATTTAGGTATTTCAACCATATTTAGCTGTCTGCGATGTCTACGACGGGCTACGCCAACGCACCAAAAATAGGTATGAGGCCAAGTCGAAAGTAAGTGAGATGGTACAAATTTCCCGATTGGAAAACCCCATTTTGAAAATATAGTTTTCAGGTAGAACCTATAAATGCTCAAATATAATACCCGTATCCTTGACTTTTCACCAGAAGTCGAAGTTCCATCTACTGAGCATTTATCGAAAATCGAAAATCCATGACTGAAAACGAAAAGGATACAGAGCAACTAAATTTATTTATGGGGATCATTAATTTTAAATTTTGAATTTTGAATTGGGAGCGAAGCGACGTGACACCTGCCGATCTAAAAGCATATTTAAACAACCTTATCCGTAAAAACTTGCAAATTAGTACGATGATTTGGGGGCCTCCTGGCATTGGCAAATCAAGCATCGTCGGACAGATAGCTCAAGAGTATGATATCGACTTTGTGGATGTCCGCCTCAGTCAACTCGCGCCTACCGACTTGCGCGGTTTACCCGTTGCCGAAGATGGTATCTCCAAGTGGTATGTCTAAATTTGTGAACTACTTACACCTCTAATAAGCAAGTCAACCGAAGCATCTTGTCGGTTGACTTAACTTAATACCAAAATTTGTATCGCTGAATAAATAAAACAATTAGACTTTGCCAGCCAAATTCATCAACTGTTTGAAGTTCACAAGATAACTGATGTTGTTGGCGCTATCAATTTTGATCCACCCTTTTTCATGCAGCTTTTCCATGATTTTGGTGGTTTCTTCAACACCGATTTCTGTCACCTCTGCTAAATCTTTAAAGGGAATGTTAAAAATTTCTCTTCCTAAGTCTGATTCCTGACCATAGCTTTCACCTAAAGTCACTAGAGTATGAGCGAGTTTAACTGCTGGTGGTGAAGACCGCATTTGCAAGCGCACGTTAATTTGCCGCAATCGCCGCACCATCAGTTGCAACATTCGGTGATGTAACTGCGGATCTTTAAACAATATTTGAATAAACCGCTCTCTGGAGATACTAAGTAACTTCACGGGTGAAAGGGCAATGACATCGGTTGAGCGTGGAGATTCATCCAAAATTGCCATTTCTCCAAAAAAATCGCCACGACCAAAAATTGCCAGAGCTACTGAATCTTCCCCGACGGTACGCCGGACTTTAACCCAACCAGAAACCACGAAGTAAACGGCGTTACCCCAGGCATCCTCCATCACAACGGCTCGCCCAGATGGATATTCATGTTCAATTGCAACGTTGAGTAGCCATTCCAATGTCTGTGGATTGGCTGTACTCATTAAGGGGAAAAGTTCACTAAAAACCTCAGTTAACATGAAATATTTGCAACAATGGGGTTCAAGAGCGAGAAACTAACTTTGCTACTATTAAGTTTGTTTAAACCGTAATCTTACTCAGAATACGATCGCAAAATTTGTATTTATTTGAGATGAACCCCAAGCTTGATCGGTCTAGGGTTCAATTACAACATAACAATTATGTATGCGATCGAAATCAGAGGTTTCACTGACAGACAGATGATTTGCTGCTGGTTGGTGGATTGCTATCTAGTGCTAGTATTTTGATTTGGTAGTCTAAATTTTTCACTAGTTGATTCAGGGCAACTAAAGCCTCTGATTGCTGAGAGTCAATGCTAGGATTCAGTAAAAGCCGTTCTTGTAGTTCATGTAATTTGAAGCTTAGTTGCTGAGAAATTCCTAAGGCATCGCGGCTAAGACGCGCCAACTGTTGTTGTTGATAGAACTTTAATGCTGCTCCCCGCAATACTTGGAGTGTTGCCTCTTCGCCGTAGTTTCCTGGCATAACTCGCAAGCGTAATAATAAGCGGTTTTTTTGATATATGTATTCTTTCTCTACCTGTTTTGGTTCTGTAACCGTGGTGACAGGTAAGGAAGCAAACCGCTTTAATTCATTCATTACTCCTTGGAAAACTGAGAGCGGGAGTTTGTCTAATACAGACTGTAAAACTCCATTGTCACTCCACAGTATTCTACCTTCGTAAGCTTGTCTTTCTAAATACAGCCGACCAATTCCCCCAGCTAGGATTCGCCCTAGTAATTCTTCTAGTAATTTCTTGGGTGGTAGTGTTGGTAGTATCTCAATCGGACTAAGTAGTTCGGGGACTTGCGTGGGCAAAATCGGTAAATTATTTGCTACTGCTTCAGAATTCTGACTCTCTTGACCTCTGGAAACAGGGGTCAAGAACGTTGTATTTTGAGATGATTGGTCTAGCTCTGGAATAGGAGGCAAGTCTACACGCTGCCCAGAATGTTGACGCTTTTGTGTCTGAAACACCATCAATATTGGTTGCTGATGTGATTCTGAGTCGGTATCTAGGGAGGGAGTAGGTGTGTCAGCAATGGTAGCTGGGCTATTTGTTGGAGGAGAGTCTTCTGTTGGCTGATGAACTTGTTGGGCATCTAGCTGAGATGTATTCTTATGGTTGAGGTAGGCTGACAGTATTCTTCGGTGAGCATCGGCTGCGATCGTCTCAATTACCACTGTGCAATTGATATAAGACAAAATGCGACTAATATAATCTAGAGCCTCGCTCTCTTGTGGGTGAACCATACCTAGGAAGAGGTTTTTGTCTTCTAGTCCAAAGGGCAAAATCTGGTGGTAGAGGCAAGCTTCAAAGGATAAAAGACTATCAACCAACTGGAATATCTGCTCGCGATCGCTTTCTTCCTCCCAGGTCATTTGTGTAGCGGTTAGCACCTGTGACTCATTTAATGTGGTATCTGTTAGTTCGCCCTCAGAAGACAACATAGGTTTGATTGCTTGGTGTGTATCTAAATAATATTTTCCCTCTAATTTCGTAGGTAGTTAATAAAGATACTTTGTTGGATTGTTAAAATTTCAATTATATATACTTAAGTAAACGTAAGTAAAAGATGAATTTTAGATTATAGACTGTGGATAATATTGAGGTTTGGGATTTGGGAATTGGGCATGGAGCATGGTATTCTTCCTTGTCTTCCTGGTCCTTGTCTTTTTTACAAATTTCCGGGCCAAGGAGATCCTGA
>NNBV01002579.1_pt1 | contig 11327 bp, 6 predicted proteins | sample 1173771 | NCBI WGS metagenome assembly NNBV01 (sample SAMN07173938, study PRJNA388173) | plant metagenome | isolation source: symbiotic tissue sample KVS11 | place: Norway: Troms, Kvaloya island
TGATGTGATCAATCCTGTAGCGTATCTCAATAGGTTAGATAATAAAAATCCTATCAGCACGCTGCTCATCAATCCCTATGTGGAATGGGATATTATTGAAGGGTTAAAGTTCAGATCGAACTGGGGTATCACACAAATCAGAAACGACTATAATGAATTTCAAACCAAGATTACCGAGCCAGGAAAAATCTTTGACTTCAATAGCTTAACTCAAAATACGTTGAGCACACTGGATTTATTAAGTGAGCAGACATTGTCGTACGAGAAACAGTTTGGCAACGACCACGACTTCAAAGTACTGGCAGGTTACACCTATCAGAAAACAAGAGATGAGTACAGCAATATTTATGCAACGGGGTTCAACAGTGAAGATCCTGCACAACGCTACATTGTTAATGCCTCATTGATTCAGCAAAAGGGAGCGGGTGTAAATGAATCGTATTTGATTTCCTATTTAGGAAGAGCAAGCTATACCTACAAAGGCAAGTACATGATTTCGGGTGTGGTGCGAAGAGATGGAACGTCCAAACTTTTATCGAACAATCGCTGGGCCGTGTATCCTTCTGTGTCGTTGGGTTGGTTGATATCGGATGAAGATTTCATGAAGGCAGTTCCTTTTATTACCAACCTGAAGTTGCGTGCCAGCTACGGACAGATTGGTAACCTGGGCACCCTGCGTCCTTATCAGTTCAGCGTACCGCTTACCAACACAAGCTCTACGTTACTGGGCCAGACTCCTGTTATACAGTTTGGGTATTCAGAGCGTGAACTTTCCAACTCTTCTTTGGTATGGGAACGTTCTTCACAACAAAACATCGGTCTTGATTTTGGCCTGTTTAATAACGGTTTCACCGGTACAGTGGACGTGTTCAATAAGAAGAATGAAAAGATGCTCATTCAGGAGGCATTGCCAGGTGTAGCGGGTGTTCCTTCAGGGCGTACCATCAATGCAGGTAATGTAAAAAATACAGGTATTGAATTGGGATTAACCTATAAAAAGGAAACCGGAGCAGTTACTTATGATGCGACCATCAATTATGCGATCATTAAAAATGAAGTGACAGCTTTAAACAATGGTATCGATTTATTATTCAACACCAGCGCTACTACGGTCAGGGCCTTGCCTATAGCCAATGTGTATCAGGTAGGTAATCCGATCAATGCATTCTATGGCTATCAGACTGATGGTATCTTCCAAAGCAACGAAGAGGCGATCAGCTATGTCAACAGCAAAGGCGTGCGTCTTCAAAGCAGCGCCACCGCAGGTGACTTTCGTTTTAAAGACAATAACAACGATGGTGTGATCGATGATAAGGATCGCGTGGTGTTGGGAACGCCTTTTCCTACCAACACCTTCAGCTTCAATGGTAACATTCGTTATAAAGGATTTGATGTGAATGTGTTTCTTCAGGGAGTAAGCGGTAACAAGATTTTTAATGCTGTGAAATATACCGGCCTGAATCCATCGGTAACGGTAGGATACAATTTGTTGGAGGAATCAAAGGGTGCATGGACTGCAGAGAATCACAGTAACACCATTCCTAAGCTTTCTGCTAAAGATCCGAACAACAACTTTGGTCGCATCTCTGACTTCTACCTGGAAGATGCTTCTTTCTTGCGCTTGCGTAACCTTACTGTAGGCTACACATTGCCGGAGAAGGTACTGAAGAACAAAGTAAACATGCGTGTCTACCTGACCGGTCAGAATTTATTCACCATTACCCACTATTCCGGAATGGATCCTGAAATCGGGTTGAACAACTCAGGTATTGACTTAGGTCGTTATCCATTATCTAAAATTTATATGGCCGGCATTCAGTTTGGCTTCTAATCTTAACTTATAAAATAACATAGTATGAAAAGTAAAATTCGTTTGCTTGCACTGCTCACACTATTGCTCGTACAGATTTCCTGTGAGAAGGATCTGGATGTGACTCCGCAGGGTGCACCTTCCAGTGGAAGCTTCTGGAACACGCCTGAAGCGGCACAAGCTGGTGTGAATGCGATCTATAGTCTTTATTCGGATGATGATATGTATGGCCGCGGTGCATTCTGGCTTAATAATGCCAGTGATGATATTGGTACCAAGCCACGTGCAAACGCCGAACGTATCAAAGCATTTACGGTAACGGGTTCTGAATCGGAAACAAAAGCGATCTGGGCAAAACACTACCAGGTAATGAAACTGGCCAATGATGTTCTTCGCAATGTTCCCGCCATTAAGATGGATGAAAAACTGAAGAACCAGTATTTGGGTGAAGCCTATTTCAACCATGCCATCATGCACCTGGAACTGGCGTACCGTTATGGTGACAGCCGTGCGGGTATTCCGATACAAGACCGTGACAATCCTGAAAATGTTTATGTCGAACGCCCTGCTAACGTGCAGGTAAATTACGATTACATCGTAGCCGACTTATTAAAGGCAGTTGACCTGTTACCGTATTTCAATGAATACGATGCATCTCAATATGGACGTGCACACAAGACTGCAGCGCTGGCATACCTCTCACGCACCTATTTGTATGCAAAGAAATGGGCGGAAAGTGAAGCGTATGCAGACAAAGTAATCAGCAGCGGCAAGCATGCGCTGTTGCCCGACTTTGCGGATGTATTCACCAGCAGCAAAAACTGGTCGACCGAATACATCTGGTCAGTGGGTTCAGCAGCTTTCAATACTGACCTGGGTTGTATCTTTCCCGGTGTTGTACTGGAAGATAAGGGATGGGGTGCTTATAATGGATGGGGGAATTTTTATCCGACCAAAGAATTGTATGATGCCTATCAGCCAGGTGACAAACGTCTTGCCATTACCATTCTTAAAAAAGGCGACAGTTTTGTTTTCTTTGGTGAAACACGTTCGTTCAATGAAGGAAACACCGTGGTGAGTTCAAGTAATCGCACAGGTTACCAGTTCAGGAAATACATGGAACCGTTTAGCTATCCTAAAGTTTCTGGTTCCGTAGACACACGTTATGTGAATGCCAACGGAGACAAGCCTTCTACTTCATTGAATGTTCCATTACTTCGCTATGCCGATGTGTTGCTGATGAAAGCAGAAGCGAAACTCATGCAGGGGAAAAATGCAGATGACGAAATCAATGCAATCCGTTTACGGGCAGGTTTGACTCCTCTTACGGGAGCGGTGATGACCGATCTGAAGCGCGAGCGCAGATGTGAATTTGCAGGCGAATGGACAGACCGCCATTGGGATCTGGTAAGGTGGGGCGATGCACAGACGGTATATGCTCAGCCACTTCATCATTATAATGGAAGTGTGATTTATGAAGGACGGGCATTTAATCCAAACATTCATCACGTGTGGCCTATACCTCCCGATGAAATTGCCGTGAGCAAAGGAGCTCTTTGGCAAAATGAAGGTTGGTAAGCGGAGGATGATTTAATATCAGGTAAAAACCGGTTCCCTGTGTGGGAGCCGGTTTTATTTTTTTATCACCTGCCTATCGGTCAAAATAATTTACCGTGCCTTTACGGCGAATACAACTAAACGGAATTTCGAACGGATTCCGGAATTGCCAGACATTTCCTACTTTTATTCAGTAACATGATAAAGACGATTATCTTCCGCCTTGTCATTCAATGAGATAATGGTATGCACAGGAAAATAGTTTTCGCGGTAGTGCTGGTTCTTCATTTAACCGCTGCGCATGCACAGATGGTCATCGGGCTTAACAAGGACAGCCTGAAACAAAAATTGTCGGCACTTCCGTCAGACACCAATCGGGTAAACCTATTGATTACAATAGGCCAGCAATACGAAGATAGTAATCCCGACTCTGCACTTTATTATTATCAGCATGCAGGCACGTTGAGTGAGCAATTGAATTATAACGTGGGAATAATTAAATATATCAATAATTACACCGCAGTGCTTAATGTGCAGGGCAAACTGCAGGAATCCATACAACTTAATCTTAAAGCTGCTGCCATCAGCGAACAGCAGGGATTAAAACTTTACGAAGGAAAAGCCTACAATAATATCGGTGCTGTTTATCAGTACCAGGAAGATTACCCAATGGCCATTCAGTATTACCTGAAAGCTTTAACATTGGTGGAGAATACAAACGACAAACAATCATTGTCTCTTTTGTTCACCAACCTGTGCGGGGTCTATCGCAATATGAATCAGCCTGAGAAGGCATTTGAATATGCCAAACGCGCGCTTACTTTGAGCGAAGAACAGAACGATTCGTACTCACAGGCAAAAGCATTGATCAATCTGGGAAATTGTTTTAAGGACCTGCATCAATACGAACAAGCGAAAGACAGTTATGAAAAGGCGCGTTCCATTGCGTTGGATATCCAGGATGTGAATACGCTGGAAACCACATTAATTAATATGGGTAACATGTATATGGATCTGAACAAACCCGATCAGTATCTCCCGATATTTTATGAAGCACTGCCTTTGGCTGACAGCATTCAGGATGTGAGCGGCAAAGCCTATGCATTGCTGGGTATCAGCGAAGGCTTGTATTACGGACAGCAATGGGAGCAGGCGGAAGTGCATCTCAATGAAGCGATTGCGTTTACGAAATTAAACGATCAGAAAGAACTATTAAGTAAACTGTACCTCCTGTTTTCCGATCTGATGATTGCCACACATCGGTTTGATGAAGCACGATCCGTTCGCCTGAAACATGATTCAGTGGAGTTGCTGATCATGAACGAAAGTGTCGTTGAAAATGTACAGGCACTGGAAGCAAAATATAGGTTTGGTCAGCAGCAGAATGCACTGCTTCAAAAAGATCTTCAGTTGCAAAAGTCAGAGAGCCAAAGCACCAGCCGCAAATACTGGCTGGCGCTATTGTCGGTTGGTGTTCTTCTTTTACTATCAATGCTTGTTTTCCTGTTTCTCTATTACAGGCAGCGGCAGATCGCACATCAGCAGGCAATGGTGGCACTGGAAGGAGAAAAGACAGCCGTGCGGCTACAGTCGCTTGTAGAGGGCGAGCAGCAGGAGCGCGTTCGTATCAGCCAGGAAATACATGACGACATGGGCTCAGGACTTACCTCAATGCTCTTTCTCAGTCGCTCCATTGTCAGTACGTCGCCCTCGGATAAACATGTCATGGAAAAACTCATTGTCCTTGCTACGTCACTCATAGAGAAAATGAATGAAATAGTATGGGCCATGCGCAGCGATCCCGAACCTCTGGAGGACTTTGTTACTTATCTTCGATCGATGGCCGGGGAGATGTTGGGAAATGCGGGCATTGAATTTCAATTTGAATTGAAAAGGCAAACACCTTCCCTTATCCTGCCTACTGAATACCGTCACCACGTTTATCTCATCATAAAAGAAGCCATTCATAATATTATCAAACATTCAAAAGCTTCATCCGCATTACTCACTTTGGATTTTCAATCGGTGTGGAGAATAGAAATCAGTGATAATGGAGTTGGCTTTCCTGAGGGAATAAGCACGGGCAATGGCTTGAAAAATATGCGCAGGCGCGCCACCGCCCTTCGTGGACACATTTTAGTTCAGCATCATGATGGCACACGCCTGAAAGTAGAAGTTCCTGCGCCACTATAACTTTCGTTCTATTGGAGATTCAGTTTTAAAAAACCAAAATTTGTTCATGCAAACCTTACGCGTAAGCATTGTGGAAGATATTTCTGAAATCAGGGAAGGATTGAGGTATATTCTTAACCAGGAGACTTCGCTTACCTGCCTGGATGCATACGCCAGCATAGCGGATGCGTTGGCAGGCATTATAGAAAATCCTCCTGACATGGTCATTATGGATATCAACCTTCCGGATGGTTCAGGGCTCACCTGCATGCAGAAGATAAAAGAAAAACTTCCGCAGATACAGTTTATGATCTTCACCATTTACGAGGACAGTGATCAGATTTTTCAGGCGCTCCGGCTGGGAGCAAACGGTTATCTTTTAAAAAACAGCACGCCTGCTAAAATCATTGAGGCATTACACGAACTTCACCAGGGCGGAGCACCCATGAGTGCAATGATCGCGAAGAAAGTCATCGGTTCCTTTCAAACCTTACCTGTCGTCAGCACGCTGGAGAATAGTATCTCTGCCCGTGAGCACGAAGTACTTGTCTTGCTCAGCAAGGGTTTGTTCTACAAAGAAATTGCACATCAATTGGGAATCAGTATTGGCACGGTGCGCCAGCATATTCATCATATTTATAAAAAATTACAAGTTCAGAATCGTACCGAAGCGATTAATAAATTGCTGGGCAACGTAGTGTAAAGGTGCTTCGCGCTATAACTTTTGTTCTATTGATCACCGTGGGTAGTAGTTCTAGTTTTGAATATCCATTCAAAATCAAAACGCGCCATGAACAACTCTCCCTCTTATCTGTCGTTGAAATGCTCCCGTATACTTGTGGCTGGTGTTGTCCTAATGATTGCCAGCCGACTAAGCATACAAGGACAATCTGTTTCACGCACTACTGAGAATTCGTTACCATCAAGTACAATCAATTTTAATCCATTGGGATTTTTACAATTCGGCCCCATCATCCAGGCAGAATTTAAAGTTACCAATCGAGGCTATGTTACGCCTCATGTCCGCATTCCTTATTTGGGTATTCTTTATCACGTCATCAATGCGGATGACAGAAGTGATCAGGTAAAAGTATCTCCCATTGCCCTGGGAATAGGGACGGGTTATAAATATTTCTTTCCGGTTAATAAAGGTGCCTGGTATGCTGGTGGCGTGGCAGAGTATTCGTTTGGCAGTTCGAAGGGTAATGATGGAAGTGAATGGAAAAGCAAGTTCAGCAACATCGCATTGATGGCCAATGGTGGATTTCGCTGGCGATCCGCTGAATCAAAACATACTGTCAGCGTAGGTGGATACATAGGATTTTATTCTGCATTGAAAGACGAGTGGTGGTATACAAGCAGTCCCGGCAAAATACACGACGAACGTTCAACCACTCCGATGTTCATGTTGGAGTTGGCTTTTGGACTGGAGAAGAAATAAATAATATTTATTAATATCGTTTTCTGTTTTAATGCGTACGCTGATTGATTATCTTAGTAGGAAGTATAAACTCCAATGAAATCAATTTTCGTAATCGCCTGGCTATTAGTTGTTGTGCATTTTTCCACTGCGCAAAAAAAAGAAGTTAATTTTTATCTCGCCCCTTCGCTCTCTGTGGAACTGATCGATAAGAAGGGCCTTATCATTAAAGACTACCTCGAAAGAGAAACGGGTTTATCAATCAAGGTGATCGTTCCTGATTCGTACGAAGCACTGACGGAACGGTTAGGCAAAGACCAGAATGGCTTTGGTTTCCTGAATGGACAAAGCTATGTGATCGCCAACAAGAAATACGGAGCAACGGTGAAGTTGCGTTCCGTGCGTTTTGGCAAGTCCACCTATGGAGGTCAGATTGTAGTACGCGCCAACTCCGGTATTAAATCGGTGGCTGACCTGAATGGAAAATCCATGGCGTATACGGATGAATTGTCGACATCGGGCTATTTGTATCCGAGGAAAATAATAGAAAAGAATAAAGTAAAACTATCGAAGGAGGTGTTTGCTAAAAAACACGATGAGGTAATCCGCATGGTGTACGAAGGGAAAGTGGATGCGGGAGCGGCCTTTTACTCACCGCCTGCCGCGGATGGTAAAATCCGTGATGCCCGCGCACGAATCATGGAACAATATCCTGATGTGGAAAAGAAAGTAATCACATTGGTACTAACAGATCAAATCCCTAACGATCCGATTGTATTCTCGAAAAACTTCGACGAAGAAGCTTCCCACAAGCTGTACATCGCACTCGTCAAAATGGCCAAAGACCCGCAGGGCAAACAGGCATTGCAGGATTTGTACGGATGTGAAGGTTTTGTAAAAGCCGGTGATACCGATTACAATTCGCTGCGACAGGTGATGGGTTCATTTTAGCAGATGAAATCGTACTGAACGATTGGTGCTATTTTAAGCTCCTTATTTTTTATCAATAAAAACTCCTGGGTTCCTAAATTAATAACCCACAGCATGGATTAAACTTTACGTGTAATCCATACTGTGGGTGTCATTTTAAAGTCTTCTCTCTTAAAGAGCCCGACGTTTTACTTTACGATTTCCGCTTCACTTTGAACGTGACGCTCAGCGTATGCAAAGAGTTGTCAGTGAAATCAAGCATTGTACTTGAAAAACTACCGGTTACAAAACCACCTATCGGATCAAAGCCCGTAACGGTTACGGTAATGGGTACTGGCCAGTAGCCACGTCCGCTTGGAAAAGAGGTACACCATACATCCGTAACCTTATGAACGGTACCCGTTTCAGCAGCTCCTGTAAACTGGAAGGACATTTTCTGTCCTAAGTTAGGATCGCCACTCAATGTCAAAACCTGTGTGGAGGTTCCTGTGAAATAGGCAGCGAAAGATTCTGCCGGTTCTTCCATCACAGTCGTTACACCATCGTAGGTATAAGTGATTTTACCATAGGTCAGTTGTCCACAACTGCTCAGCGCGCCCAGGTTATTCAATCCGGCTTGGAGGGTGACCGTCTTAGGTGCATTCTGAAGTGATGAATTGTTGTCAACAGCAACAATATTTACACTTGCATTGGTGCATGATAAACCTGTAAAGCTGAAGCTACCATTGGTGATCGCGATGCGGTTATAAAAACCATTGTCGTACGTCTGAACGTAACCATCTGTTACCGGTTGATTGTTGCAATCAGTGACGGTACCCGTTAGCGTCACCGTGTTTTGTCCAAGGTTACCAGTCAATGTACCTAAGTCAATATCAGAAGTGGTAGTAGTGAAATCATGCGAGTAGGCAGAGATTGCACAGGTGGTGAGTACATCCAGCACCAGGTTAGCATTAGCAAATACAGCACCGTTGATATTTCCATTCGCATCGGTATAGCCGAAGCGGCCATGACCGGCATTCTTTGGCAAGCCGGCAATGTTGATGCTCACGGGTACATTCACCAGAGGTTGATTGGCTTCATCCACGATATGAGCAGAAAAATTGACCAACGCCAGTCCTTCAGCACCTTCCCAAAATGAAAAGTGGGTAACCGTGCCCATGTAGGTGTCGCCTGATTTGGTTGCAGTACCTTCCTCTTTCCATAAGCCGGTAGCAGTATCAAGCGACCAAAGGGAAACAGTAGCGGGAGCATCTGCAACTAATGCAGAAGGAATAGGAAGGCTGATTGAAGCAGGCTTACCTTCTTTCAGTTGTAATAACTGACCACCATCTCCGGTAAGTTCAACCGCCACCGTGCTAAAGGTTTTTAATGCCCTTAGGTAACCGTCTTTATTTGTTCCGCGGGCATCACCCGGTAGTATAAGAGAAAGATCATTCTCTTCAGAAGTAGTGGTAATCAGTCGTGCATTAATGTGAACCTGTCCGGTATAGGACGCGTTGCTGCCAGCAATAACTACACCATCGGCAGGCAAGGTTATCCGGCCTCCGTCCAATGTTGCTGTTCCTCCGGCAGTGGCACTAACGGCACCAATCTCTTTTCGCTCCATGAGTTGCAGGCGCATGAAAGTATCTTTTCCTTTTTCAGGAAGAAAAGTTTTATGCCCCTCAAAGAAACCGTTCTTGGTTACTTTAACATGACCCGCCATTTGCGGGAGTGATGAATTGTCGATATGGAAATAACCATACTGATCAGTCACCGTTTCTTTATCACCAGCACTTACCGTTGCAGCAACGACAGGCTCGCCGTCTTCATCCATGACATAACCGCCTACGGAGGCAACTACCTTTATGGTGAGGTCAGCGGTGATCGGATCGGGCTCATCGGGGCCAGCGTTTTCAATGGGGGTATCATCACACGCATTCAGTAATAATAATGTAGCGAGGAAGAATAAGGGAAAGAATCGTTTAAGTTTCATTCAGGTATTGGAGTTAGTACGTGGGGTTAATGCGTAAAACTAACGTGGTGTAACTGTTATGAAAGCGTATTATGAGAGTAAAACTTACATGTACAGGTAGCATGAATAACGCAAAATCAGTTTGTTTTTAGTGGCCATCTGTAGATTAAGTACATTGCCCCTGAATTTCCTGTATTTTATTTCGATACTCAATATCGGACAAATGCTTCTAAGCGTATTTTTTGCTAACCGATAGTTTAAACAATCGAACCCTTTAGTGTTTAATTCATGCAATAGTAACCCGGTTTACTTTTTTTTATTTCCGGACAGCATAACACTAAAACGAATTGATTTTCCTCGCAGAAATTTTAACTTAGTATAAGATTCCTGATTTTCTCAGCGAAAGAGATGGAAGAAGTGATTGTACTGACTTAGAACAATGAAGTAAGCTTCATAACATATACCTCTATACAACAACCCACCTAATTAAAACAACAAACTTATGCTTGGCAACATTGCGCTGGACGTAGTCATCGGACTCGTATTTGTGTACCTGCTCTATAGCCTGTACGCAACCGTGATCATGGAGATGATCGCCTCTTTCCTAGGGCTCCGGGGAAAAAACCTGGCTTACGCATTGCGAAGGATGCTTATGGACGAAAAGAAATACAGCAATCCCTTCTTTGCCCGCGTTTCGAGAACGTTCACTTCATTCATCCAGATATCAGGACGGGCCACCAATCTCACTAACCCAAACTTATACGACAAGTTTTTTGATCAGCGCAGCATTAAGTACCTGTGCAGCGGGGGAGTGAACAACAAGCCATCGTACCTCACACCGGAAAGTTTTTCTAAGGGAATACTGGAAGTAATTAAAACAAAAGATCCTGACCTGAATACATTAACTAATATCCTTAACGGACTTGATGCACTTCCTGAATCCGAAGCAAAAAGGCACATTGAATCACTGTTGGCAGATGCCAATAACGATGTGATGAAATTTAAAATACTACTTGAAGAATGGTTCAACAACACCATGGATCGCGCAAGCGGATGGTACAAACGCAGCGTGCAGATGATCCTGTTTATAACCGGGCTCGTACTCGCCATTCTTTTTAATGTCGATACCCTGGCCGTCATTAAGAAACTTTCAACTGATAGGGAAGCCAGAGAACAATTGGTGAAAATGGCCACCGATTTTTCTAAGAACAATGCTGCACTGGTTGATACTGTAAATAACAATACTTCCAATCCTTCAGACTCGGCAACAACTCCATCGCAGCAACAACAGGAAATCCTGAACCGTTTGGAGGCGCTTTCCGATATTAAAGAAACATTGAACCAAGACATTGAAAAGTCGCAAAACATTTTGGCATCCAGCTGGAATATCAGCTCACCCCTGTACTTCACGGATAAAAAAATGGATCAGTTGCACAAAGACTCCGTTCAGGTACACTATACTTCCTGTGGTCACAATATATACC
>NNBV01000204.1_pt1 | contig 11299 bp, 10 predicted proteins | sample 1173771 | NCBI WGS metagenome assembly NNBV01 (sample SAMN07173938, study PRJNA388173) | plant metagenome | isolation source: symbiotic tissue sample KVS11 | place: Norway: Troms, Kvaloya island
AATCAAGTTTCTCTAACAGATATAAACTTTTTAGCTGTTTTAGAATACGCAGTTTTACATCTGAAAGTGGAACACATTATCGTTTGTGGTCACTACGATTGCGGAGGAATCAAAGCAGCTTTAGAAGGGAGAACCATCGGAATTCTTGATAATTGGGTAAATCCGATTAGGGAACTGTATTTAGAGAAACAAGAAGAAATTGATGCCTTACCAACAAGAGGAGAACGTCTGAATCGTTTGGCAGAAATCAATGTTGTAGCGCAAGTCAAAAATCTTTACCAAACTTCTATCATGCGTCAGGTACTCCATGAGCGAAAAGCACCTATGGTTCATGGCTGGGTACTAGATATACGCACTGGCTTGATCAAAGATTTGAACGTCTCAACTGTACAATGGCAATTGCACATTTGCCCTTTGCTTCTAGAGTTTAGACTATATGCGATGTTAAAAAATGAGAGTTAATTCGGTCTTTATCGTCACACAAAGGTCTAAATTAGAGACTCGATAAATCGTATCTCTACAACTTTTATTGTGAATAAAATAAATAGTTATTTTTCAGCTAAGTATTGTAATACCTAAGTCAAATTTGTAAACCAATACGCTTAGAGGATGTATTACAAGTATTAGGCGAATAGAATGATACCTCCGGCACGCCAAGAGCGAACGCTACTACACAAACGTTCGCGTGGCCTCTCTAAAAGTTGTCCCAATACTGTTCGGTTAAGGCAAGAGACGCGATGAATCGCTGTCTCTACAATAATCAGTCTGCCGTAGAGACGGCGATTTATCGCGTCTTTGCGATCTATAATTTTCGTCAAAAAACCTTAACCAAGCAGTATTGAGAGTTGTCCACCTTCGTGAACTAAGAGAAAATCAAGAGTTCTTAACCCACGAGGTGAGTTTGTTTTGTTTGTGCAGCCGCGACTTCCAGTCGCTATGTGAGTAATAAATTAGACTTTTCAAACAATCTTTTAGTATTCTTCTAGATTTTTGTTTAATAAAATTTACAAATACAAGGCAGGTAATTTATTTTCCTCGTTTCCATGCTCTGTATAGAAATGCATTCATTGAGGCTCTGACTCAATTTATCACTGGATGCAGAGCCTCAAACCTACTCCCACAAAGAATTATTTCTTAGAGATTATCCACACTGCATGAATAATCCCAGGAATGTAACCAAAAAGCGTCAGAAGTATATTAATCCAAAAGTCTACACCAAAACCTACTTGTAAAAAAACTCCCAAAGGCGGCAGGAAAATGGCACACAAAATCCGAACTAAATCCATTTAAACCTCCTGTTAATCTCACAAACAACAGCTTGTTGGCGAAGTAATTACCCACTGTTCAAGCATACTTTTACCTCTCAAAGATAACATTCTCTTTGTTAATCTAGGTCATGGTTTAGATGCGGTAAACCACACTTAACATTAGCCACCGCTAATTTTCGCTTTGTAACCTAGCTTGGTCAAAATATCGAGAATTTTTTGTTTGTGTTCGCCCTGGATTTCAATTTCGTTATCTTTAACTGTCCCACCTGTGCCGCACTGGGTTTTCAACTGCTTCACCAAATCTGCCAAAGTTTCTGGTTTGGCTTGAAAACCGCTAATCACTGTGACGGTTTTCCCTTTGCGTCCTTTGCGGGAAGCTTGTACTTTAAGATTTTGTTGCTGTGGGGGCAGTTCTGGAACTGGTCTTTCTGTGGCGGCGGAGTTGTCGTTGCCAAATTCGCGGTAGACAAAGCCTTTATCGGAAGATTTGGGATTTGAAGAAGACATAAAAATCTTTATTAAGGAAAAATTAGAAGCAGTGGAGATTTCTACGTAAACGTTCTGCTGGAAATCAATTTCTAGGGAATGAGAATTAAATAACATCGACTTTTGTAGGTTGGGTTGAGGCACGAAACCCAACGCCCCAGAGATGTTGGGTTTCGCAGACTCAACCCAACCTACACAGGTTATTAAATCCACGATCCTAGGCTAACATCACAAATCCATTACAAGGAATTCAAACTAATTGGGAATGGGGCATTGGGCATTGGGCATTGAATATCAACGAAGAATTTAGCTCTTATTCCCTACTCCCCTTTCCCCAGATATACCCCAGAGATACCCCAGACTTTCTATAATAATTAAGTCATTCCCGTCATCCAAAACAACCCGTGACTACCACTCCCCTATCTCCAAATTCAACTGCTCAGGTTCCCGATACGCTAGGTCGCTTTGGCCGCTTCGGCGGTAAGTATGTACCTGAAACGCTCATGCCTGCCCTTGCTGAGTTAGAAACAGCTTATCAGCAATACCGCAATGAGCCTGGTTTTCAAGCTGAACTACAGCAGTTGTTACGGGACTATGTGGGACGTGCAACACCATTGTATTTCGCTGAACGCCTGACTGCTCATTATGCCCGACCCGATCGCACAGGCCCGCAAATTTACTTAAAGCGTGAGGATTTAAATCATACTGGCGCTCATAAAATCAATAATGCCCTTGGTCAGGTGTTATTGGCAAAACGCATGGGTAAGCAACGAATTATTGCCGAAACGGGCGCTGGACAACACGGAGTTGCCACAGCTACAGTTTGCGCTCGTTTTGGGCTGGAATGTGTAATTTATATGGGCGTTCATGATATGGAACGCCAAGCTTTGAATGTATTCAGAATGCGCCTGATGGGAGCAGAAGTGCGTCCAGTAGAGGCGGGAACAGGAACCCTGAAGGATGCAACTTCTGAAGCAATCCGGGATTGGGTGACAAATGTGGAAACAACTCACTACATTCTCGGTTCAGTAGCAGGGCCCCATCCTTACCCGATGATGGTACGTGATTTCCATGCAGTAATCGGCCAAGAAACTCGCGCTCAAGCAATGGAAAAGTGGGGTGTATTACCTGATATTCTCTTGGCTTGTGTGGGTGGTGGTTCCAATGCTATGGGACTATTTTATGAGTTTATGAATGAGCCTTCTATACGGTTCATTGGAGTTGAGGCAGCTGGGGAAGGTGTCGATACTGAAAAACACGCAGCGACCTTGACAAAAGGACGAGTTGGTGTGTTGCACGGAGCAATGAGCTACCTGCTGCAAGATGAAGATGGGCAAATAATTGAGGCACACTCAATTAGTGCCGGGTTAGATTATCCCGGTGTGGGCCCAGAACATAGCTATTTGAAGGATACTGGCCGCGCCGAATACTATAGTGTGACGGATGCAGAAGCTTTGGCGGCATTCCAGCGATTATCGAAATTGGAGGGAATTATCCCGGCATTGGAAACAGCCCATGCGATCGCCTACCTCGAAACCCTGTGCCCCCAACTAACCGATAGTCCTCGGATTGTAATTAATTGCTCTGGACGCGGTGATAAAGATGTACAAACAGTAGCCAAGTTTTTATATCCAGCGTAAATCTACGTAAAATATTTAGGAAAAAGTAATAAATAATGGATCAACAATTCCAACACGCGATGCTACCGCAACTCACTCATGACGAGTTGGCACGCCAAAGCTTTGTCCAAAGTCTGAGAATGCACATTTTCAGGAATATTTCTCCTGGGAATAAGGTACTTTATGAAAAACTAGCCAAGCCGGAGTTTGAACAAGAACATCAGCGTCCTCCCCAGAATCGTTATGAAATTCGGGAAGTAATGCAGCGCCAACCATACTATCGCTGGACTAGTGCCCTCAAGCGCATCAACCAGGAAATGTTATGGGATTCTGTCAATTCCAGTGTTGACAGACAACTCCCAGAGTTAATTGAGCGTGCCAAAGATAAGGGTGATGAACTGGGTACTTTAACCCTTGACCCAAATTTTCAAATACCTAATCATCAAAAGGCTGTAGATATTCACTGCATGCCTGGAGGATATCACAGTGAATTCACTGCTGATGATGTAGCGGCTGGTGCAACCTACGATCGCGGCGCTTACGTTTATGGTATAGGTTGGTTGGGGCCACTCAACGATGATATGGGCCTATCTATAGTCCAGAACTACCTCATATCAGAGCATCCCGACTTTCGCCCCAGAAAAATTCTTGATATGGGATGTTCTGTCGGCAATAGTACATTACCTTATGTGGATGGTTTCCCAGATGCAGAAGTCCATGCCATAGATGTAGGCGCATCGATACTGCGTTACGCTCATGCAAGAGCCGAAGCCTTGGGAAAACGGGTACACTTCTCTCAGCAAAACGCCGAACTAACTAACTTCCCAGATGAATCATTTGACTTAGTGGTTTCTCATATTTTGCTGCATGAAATTCCCCCGCCATCTGTGCGTAAAGTGATGCAAGAGTCTTATCGTCTACTGGCTCCTGGCGGCATGATGCTTCATGTAGAAGCACCCCTGTATCGTCACATGGATATCTATACACAATTTATTTATGATTGGGAAACTGCTAACAACAACGAACCCTTCTGGAGTGCTGTACGCGATCTGGATTTAGTAACCCTAGCTACTGAGGCTGGTTTTGCAGCAGATAAGACATTCGAGAAATTTGTCCCTAATGGGGCATGGAAAGCAAACGTAACTAATAGCTTGTTTAAGAATAGTAACTCAGGCAGCCAAGGCACTTGGTTTGTAGTTGCTGCAACTAAGTAATCATTTGTAATGCGTAATACTCGCCTCCGGCGAGAAGCAAACTCCGAAATTGGGGAAGTCAGATTTTGTCTGAGTTTCCTTATTTTCTCCATGTAATCTTATTTTGGGAAAATTGGTATTAGGATGGCAAAAATAGCTAAGGGTAAACGACCTGTTTACTTGGATAATCCGCAAGTTGATAAATTGTTAGCGATTGTCATGGCTTTAACTGGTGAGGTGTCCGTGCTACATGAGCGGCTGGACACCATTGAACGGTTACTAGAGGTTAAAGGTATTTTATCGGCTACTGAGATTGAAGCTTACCAACCAGATGCAAAAGTAACTAACGAGCGGGAACAGTGGCGTGCAGAATATATTGCACGGGTGTTGCGCGTAGTACAGGAAGAGTTAGAAACTCTCAATCAAAGCTAGCCGCTTATGGGTTTTAAAAGAGAAATTTATGCCATCTATGTAGAAAAGTCATACTAATGGTAGAGGAAAATTTTTGATAAATAGAGGAGACTCTTCGCAAAATCGCGTATTTCAACGTTTTATAGTAGTTTTTGAGCGAAAAAGGACATAAACAGAAGTATATAGACCTATAAGCAATTTGTCACATTGACATTAGTCTGGTTAGATTGTCTGGAACTTTACTTTCAGCAAATGATTAAAACAACAATCTACGGAGTTGCTTTAGGCACTCTTGTTATCAGTAGTGGAGCGATCGCTACTCCTGTAACAAATCCAACCTTTACGCCGATATCTTCACATTTATCAAATACTAGTTTTCAAATCGCAGCGTATACCTACGACACTGCTGCCGTAGAACAATCAGTTTTCACCCAAATTAATAAATACAGAGCTTCCAAAGGGCTAGCAGCGCTGACTCGCAATTCTGCCATCGATAATCAAGCCAGGATTCACAGTCAGAATATGGCTAATGGTACAGTTGGCTTTGGACATACTGGATTTGCAGAACGTGTTAAAGCAGTCGGTATTCCCTACACAGCAGCTGGCGAAAATGTCGCTTACAACCAGGGATTTCCTGATCCTGCGACGAAAGCTGTTGATGGCTGGCTTAAGAGTTCAGGGCATCTTCGCAACATCGTAGGCAATTATAATAAGACGGGGATTGGTGTTGCTGTTAGTAAGACAGGCAAAGTCTACCTAACACAAATTTTCTTTCGCTAATAGGTTTAGCAAAATTTAGGTTGTTTTTCAAATTCTCCAGACTTAAGTCTGTTAGCAAAGTTTTTACTAAATTTTTAATAATGTAGTTTCAATAAAATTTATTTTATTGAAACTACATTATTTTTCATAATTCATGAAATCAATCTCTTGCTAAATAATTGAATAATGCACAAATGTAGGGTGTGTTATCGTTATACCAATTCACGAAAATCCTGATACATATAGATTTCTCGTAAGGGCATGGCAATGCCCACTGGTGTCAACTTAACGCGAAACCGCACGTCCACCAGGGATTGTAAATCCCTGTCTCATAGCTAAAGTCCTCTGAAGAGGACTTCATAGCGCAAAAATTTTCAGTCTACTTCAGTAGACTTGAGCAATTAGTCAGGGATTTACAATCCCTGGCGGGTGAACAACACCCAATCAGTACGCTATTTTTGGCAAAAGTAGACACCAGTGGGCAATGCCATGCCCCTACCAACATATTTGTATCGTCATTAAAGTGAAATGGTATTACAGCATAACGCACCTTCAATTTCTTAATCCAAATTGTAGGTTATTAAGTTCAGATACATCTAGAAGCGATCGCACACATCAGTATTTACGCACAGATAAGGAAAATTCTTATAATCTAAAGTCTGAAATCTGAAATCTAAAATCTAAAATTGAATGAGCCGTTTTTTTGTTGCCCTTTTACCACCGCAAGATATTCAAGACTACGCCAACCAGATTAAGCAGTACTTTGCTGATCGCTATGCTAGTAGCGGAGCGTTAAAATCTCCGCCTCATATTACCCTGCAACCGCCCTTTGAATGGACAGATGCTAACTTGCCACTGCTAGAAGCATCTTTGAAGGAGTTTGCTAGGGAACAACAGCCATTAGCAATTACACTCAAGGGGTTTGATGCCTTTGCGCCTCGTGTTATATACATAGATGTAGTTAGAAGTCAAAAGCTTTTGACTTTGCAAGCTGATTTGATGACTTATACAGAAAGCAACTTGGCAATTGTTGACAAGGTTTCTAAAACCCGCCCTTTTGCGCCTCACATGACAGTTGCATTTCGGGATTTAACAAAGCAGAATTTTAAACTTGCTTGGCCAGAGTTTGAAAAGCGTCAGTTGCATTTTGAGTTTACTGTTGACAAATTAACGCTACTGCTTCACGACGGTAAGCGCTGGAATATTAAATCGGAGTTTGGTTTTTTGGCTACTGAGCCAATAACATGAGCATCACTTGCCCCTGCCATTGCGTAGATTTGCCCATCAATATACTCGTGTTTTATTTCACTAAATTTCTCGCCTTCTAGATATTCTTCCGGGGAAATATAGTACTCACTTTGGCCAATGACCATTTTAGTACCTTAGTAGTTTTATCAAATATTTTAACTCACATAACAAATTTAATGAGCGACAGCGCCACCGGTTGCCTTCACTTTTTTGAAGAATAAAATGGCAATCCCACTGAGTAACAATGCAATGCCAATAAAGTAGAAACAATCGTTAAAAGCCATCACAAATGCTTCTCTGCGGACGAGATTAGATATAGATGCGATCGCTTGATTTTGTGCTGTACTTAAATCCGCTCCCCGGCTGATAAAATACTGTGTCATTTGGTCAATTCGCTGTTGAGTTTCAGGATTATATAAAGATACTCCATCACCCAATCTATTCGAGTGAAATTGCTCTCTGTTACTTAATAAAGTTGCTAAAGATGCAATTCCTATAGAACCGCCCAGATTCCGCATCATATTAAATAAACCGCTTGCCGAACCGGCTTCTTTTGGACTTAATCCAGCAGTAGCGATAGAAGTCAAGGGTACCATAATTAGGGGTTGTCCCATTGCACGCACAAATTGCGACCATCTTAACTGGTCTAATCCTGTTTCATTAGTCATTCCTGAGTTCATAAATGCACTAATGGAAAACAAAGTCACGCCAAAAGCAACCATTAAACGCACATCAATGCGTTGCATCAATTTAGGAATGAGAGGAATAATAAACAGTTGGGGAATACCAGCCCAAATCAAGACTTCACCAATTTGTAGCGCATTGTATTTTTGAATTTGGGCAAGATACAAAGGTAAAATATAAATTGAACCATACAATCCTACTCCCAGTGAGACATTGACTATACTGGCTAAACCAAAGTTCCGCCTAAACAAAAGCCGCAAATTAATAAATGGTTGTTTTCGAGTTAATTCTATATAGAAAAATATCGCCAAAAAAATTACTGCGATCGCACTTAATTGCACAATTAACGTTGAACTAAACCAATCTTTGCGGCTACCTTCTTCTAAAACAACTTGCAAGGAAGCTAACCCAATAGCCATCGCAATAATTCCCCACCAGTCACCTTGTTTCAGTAAATTAATTTGGGGTTTTTCTTGCTTAATTCCGTACCAAACACCAGCCAGCATTAATGCCCCTGGAATTACATTTATATAAAAGTTGTATTCCCAACCAAAATTTTCTGTTAACCAACCTCCCAATGTCGGGCCAATTGATGGTGCAAAAACTGCACTAAACCCAAATGCAGCTAACCCGACTGATTGCTTAGATTGGGGTAAAGTTGTTAATACAACTGTCATAGCGGTGGGAATTAATACTCCTCCACTAAAACCTTGTAAGGCGCGAAATAAAATCATGGAGTTGAGATTCCACGACCAAGCACAGCATATCGAAAAGAAAATAAATAGTGCAGTATTAACTAACAGATAACGTCGTAGAGAAAAGACCCGTGATAACCATCCTGTTAAAGGGATTACCACAATTTCTGCTACCAGATATGCAGTAGAAATCCAAGAACCTTCTTCTAGAGTTGCTCCTAAACTTGCCTGAATATCTTGCAGAGAAGCATTAGTTATTTGAATATCTAATACCGCCATAAATGCACCAAGCATACTGGCTAATACACCAATCCAAGTTCTTAGCGGTACACGTTCTGGTGGTGCTTGCTGACGAATTACACCTGTGTTAGTCATATTATTTTTCCTGTTTCCAAATTAAGTACTAAAAAATCTATTATTAAATATCTCTTTATCTCTGCCTAGGTAAATTACAATTTAATTAATATAAAAAAACTCGCTAACATAATTTTAAATCTAAATGTAGTTATCTATTTTAAATTTACTGAGTCGTAACAATCCCCTTTTGCTCATAAATTGGACGCATTATTCGTCTTAAAGCAGGCAACTGTTTGCTAAAAATAATCGATCCTAAAATACAAGCTATGCCATCAATAATTAAAGTATTGGCAGCACCAATATGACTTGCTAAGAAACCTCCTAATAAATTACCCACAGGAATCATCCCCAAAAATGACATTGTGTATAAGCTCATCAATCGCCCACGTTTGTCGTCTTCAACAATTGTTTGTAAAAATGTGTTGCTAGCAGCAATTTGGAGAATTGTTCCTAAGCCAACAAATAACATTGTAAATAAAGAAAGTGGTAAAAATCGAGACAAAGAAAAAGCAATTAGACCAATTCCTAAAATTGCTGGCGCTAAGGCAATCAATTTCCCAATTCCTAAGATTGTTTGGCGTGTAGCTAGATAAATCCCACCAGCCAATGCTCCAACTCCAGATGCCGCCATCAAAAAGCCCAAAGTTTCTGCACCACCTTTGAGGACTTGTTCTGCAATAACTGGGACAAGAATAGTGTTTTGCAGCCCCATAAGGCTGACTAAAGCTGATAGCAATAAGATGGATCGAATGGGTGTGAAGCTAAAGGCATATACAAACCCCTCCTTCACTTTTTGTAAAGGATTACCGTCAGTTACCGAATTTTTCCAAGGTTTAACTTGCATCGCCAATAAAGCAGCGATGACAGCAATGTAGCTCAAACCATCAATTAAAAAACAATAGCCAGTTCCAACGCCAGCAATCAATAAACCCCCGATCGCAGGGCCAATTAATCGTGCACCGTTGAACATCGTGGAGTTGATAGCGATCGCATTCGCTAAATCTTCTCTATGTTCAACCAATTCGGGCACAAATGCTTGGCGGGCTGGCGCATCTAAGGCGTTAATAAATCCTTGAAACAAACTTAAGACAATGATGTGCCATACCTCAATCACGCCAGTTAGCGCCAACACTGCTAATGTTAATGATTGAATCATCGCCAAAACTTGCGTACCAATTAAGGTATGGTACCGAGAAAAACGATCTACAAATACTCCGCCAAAGGGAGCTAAAAAAAAGCTAGGAATTTGACTCGAAAATCCCACAATTCCTAGCATTAATGGGGAGTTTGTCAAGTCATAAACCAGCCAAATTGTCGCAAGTTGCGTCATCCATGTCCCAATTAGGGAAATACCTTGTCCGGCAAAAAACAACTGGTAGTTTTTTGACCTTAAAGCAGGTAGTAGCGATTTTTTCATCTCAGGCTTGCTTTATACTAATCCGCTTTTATAAATATCATCTCACCTTTTCTTTATACGCCTCTCCATAGGTGTAGGAAGATTTACAGCAAGAAAGAGGTTTTTCATTTGGTTTGGAGGCAATTTGGTATTACTTGACTTCTACTGCAACTTCCGCAGACATCCCCGGAGTAATCCGTGATTCATACCCTTGAATGCTCTTTTGGTCGAAGACTACTTTTACTGGAATGCGTTGGACAACTTTGGTAAAGTTACCTGTAGCGTTATCCGGTGGTAATAGGGCAAACTGAGCGCCGGAAGCTGGCGAAATACTGTCAACACGACCAATAAAGGTGTGATGAGGGAAAGCATCTAACTTGATTTCTACTGGCTCTCCTGGCTGCATCTTTTCTAATTGAGTTTCTTTGAAGTTCGCAACTACCCAATAGTTGTTATCCACGATCGCCATTAATGGTGTTCCCGATTGGACTCGGTTGCCAACTTCCACGTTTTTTCTACCTATGCGTCCGGCACTAGGGGCGATAACATTGGCATAAGATAGTTGCAATTGTGCGTCTTTTAGCGATGCTTCTGATTGCGCGATCGCCGCCTTTGCCGCTTCGTATTGACTACGTTTTACTGTTGTATCTTGTCCACCGGCGGTAGCTTGTTGCAATCCTCCCTTGGATGCTGCCAATTTAGCTTGGGCGCTGACTACATTTTCTTGCGCTTGTGCTAATTGAGACTGGGCTTGGGCTACACCAACTTTGGCGGAGGCTAACTTCGCTTGGGCTTGTTCTACTCCCTGAACAGCAGCATTTTTTTGTGCTTTAGCCACATCATAGGCGGCTTTAGCTGTATCTAATTGCTGACGAGCGATCGCACCTGTTTTATACAATTCGTTGTAACGATTGTAATCTGTTTGCGCTTTTTCTAAATTCGCATTTGCTTGCGCCACCTGGGCTTGGGCGGCAGGAATCCCGGCTTGGGCTAACTGAACTTCAGCTTGCGCTGCTGGTATCCCAGCTTCCGCTTCTTTGACTGCTGCTTGGGCTGTGGAAATTGCTGCTACCGCACCACTAACATCTCCTTGCGCCTGAGTTGTCTTACCACTGGTGGTTTGTGAAGTTAAAGCAATATTCGCTTCGGCTGCTTGCGCCTGTCCCCGAGCATTTTCTAGGGC
>NNBV01003294.1_pt1 | contig 11279 bp, 10 predicted proteins | sample 1173771 | NCBI WGS metagenome assembly NNBV01 (sample SAMN07173938, study PRJNA388173) | plant metagenome | isolation source: symbiotic tissue sample KVS11 | place: Norway: Troms, Kvaloya island
CATTAGTAGGTGGTATCGCTTTCTTAAGCTGTCAGGCCTGGGAATGGAGTCACTTTATACATGGTACTGAAACACCAACGCTTGTAAAATATTTTATTGATGGACAGTGGACAACGAAAGAAATATTCGGAGCCAACCTTCACGTAAATCAATATGGTCCTCAGGACTTTGCTGATTTCTTTTTCTTCATTACCGGCTTCCATGGTTTCCACGTATTCAGCGGAGTGATGTTTAACTTCCTGATCTATTATAATACAGTAACCGGTGTTTATAATCGCAGAGGTAGTTATGAAATGGTAGAAAAAGTAGGTTTGTACTGGCACTTTGTGGATCTGGTTTGGGTATTCGTATTCACATTCTTCTACCTGGTTTAAAAAAATAAAAATATAAGACAATGGCACATCACGCACATGAACCTGAAGTAATTGTTCTTCCTCCGGATAAAGCGAAGATCAGACTTCTATGGAAGACCGCATTGATACTTTTCATCATTACCATGGTGGAATTCCTTATTGCATTTACTATCCCTCATGAATATCACAATACACGCGTATTCATTTTCGTAGCGATGACCATCGTGAAAGCAGGATACATTGTATTGGAGTTTATGCACTTAAAGTATGAAGTGAAAGTGCTCTTCTGGTCGATCCTTATCCCTATGATATTTGTGGTATGGATGCTGGTAGCATTTGTTTACGAAGGCATGAAGATATCAGAAATCAATTTTTTGAGATAACGTATTTATAGCACTAAATAAAGAAAGGCTAAGGTGTAAACTTTAGCCTTTTCTTTTAAAGCATCTTATGAAATTCAAATGGGTTTATCTTTTCCTGGCGTTCTTTCTTCCCATAGGACTCACTTTTTTCTTGCAGTTTTTCGGAAAGAGTGAATTCAATATCCCGGTGTACTACGAAAGTGGAGTGAGTGCCGATAGTTTGACGGATTGTCATTATCAATATGCCGCTCCTTATGTTATTCCTGATTCTGTGAAAAATAAGCTTTCAAAAGGAGTGAAGGGCGCAATGCTCGTCACCATTGATTCCGGGGTGCTGGCAGCGAAAAATTTTGCCCGAGTAAAGGAAGAATTGACAGACGGTCAATATACCTTTGTAGTCATAAATCAGACAGACAACAATTCTCTTCTTTCGTGCGTTTTTTTTCTGAACGGACAATGGACCACGTTATTAATTGATGATCAGAAAAGAATACGTGGATACTATAACCCCGCAAAAAGAGAAGATGCTGATCGACTGATCGCAGAAATGAAAATACTATTAAAAGATTATTAACATGGTTATTGCAGAGCAACAGTCCCCTTATCGCAAGTTTATTATTGCCCTATCGATTATCATTCCGGTAGCGGTTGCCATTCTTTTTCGCGTAAAGATCGATGGGTTTGATTTCTCTTTTCTCCCTCCCATTTACGCAACAATCAACGGCATAACGGCTGTTGTTTTGATCGTTGCAGTATGGGCAATTAAAAATCAGAAGAGAGCGCTACATGAACTGTTAATGAAAATCTGTATTGGGTTATCCGCTTCTTTCCTGGTGATGTATATCTTGTATCACATGGCCAGCGAACCCACTGCCTACGGTGGAGAAGGAGTGATTAAGTATGTGTATTATTTCATCCTGATCAGCCATATCATACTGTCTGTATTCATTACACCATTGGTACTATTTACTTTCTCAAGGGCATTAGCAGGCACCTTTGAGAGCCATCGTAAGCTGGCGAAGATTACGTTCCCCATCTGGCTCTATATTGCTGTCACAGGTGTAATCGTTTATTTAATGATTAGTCCTTACTATAAATAAGAGATATGAAGCGTAAAGCGATTTTACTTCTATTCATTCTGGCAGCCAGTGCGGAATCATTTGCGCAATGTGCCATGTGCAGGGCAACGCTTGAAAACAATTTGAGCAACGGGAATCCGGGTATTGCCTTAGGTATTAATTTCGGAATACTCTATCTTTTATGCGCCCCTTATTTTGCTATAGGGGTTATTGCATTTTTCTGGTATCGAACAAGTAAAAATAATGCCTTCAGGAACTCTATTAAGCGCCATTTTGCAGGGTAACTGCCCGCATTGCAGAGAAGGCCGTATTTTTAAATACAGTGTGTGGAACATTCGTTTTGTTGAAATGAATGCTGCCTGTCCGCACTGTGGAGTAAGCTTCACACCAGAACCAGGTTTTTATATCGGAGCGATGTACATCAGTTATGCTTTTAATATTGTTCTGCTGATTGCTTTTGGCGTAGGCCTTTACACGCTTACAGAAGCTCCTGACTGGGTGTATGTCACATCGATCATCACCGCTTCGTTTGTCTTTATTCCCTTTTCGTTTCGCTACTCCCGTATTATTTTTCTTCACGCTTTTGGCGGGATAAATTACGACCCCAAAAGCTCGTCCTGATTTCTTATCTTTAAAGAAACCGTTTTATCGAATGCTCATCAAAGGCACTCGCTTATCAGCTTTAATTGCATTGCTATGTCTTGCCGCTTCCTATGGCATACGAGTGACTTCGTCTTCGGCATTACCAGCCGAGAAGATGGCTGCCATTGTATCAGGCAATCTTCAGCGCCAACTGGACGAGATCAGCTATGAGGCAGAACAAATTCGGCTGGATTCAGGAAACTGGAAAACAGTAACACATTCCTTTCTTCTGATTGACGGCACGCATATTCTTCGATGGAATCAGAATGACTTTATACCAGATCTGAGGTTACTGATGGATTCATTTGATACCCGATGGGTACAGACGATGCATGGCGATTTTGTGGTACGAAAGATTAAGGTAGATGCTAGTCATTACCTGATAGGAAGTATTCCACTCGTTGAACGTTTTAAGATTTCAAATAATTTCCTGGAGCCTCAATGGAATACTTCTGTTTTTCCTGCATCCGATATTCAGATTATCGATCCGCTCTTTTTAGAAAGTCAGCCGGTCACCACAGCACAGGGGGCGATTCTTTTTCGTATTAATACTTCCGGTTCCGGAAGTATCGGAGAAGAGGATTCCATCGCTTTGTTTCTCTATTGGGTAGGAATCATTTCTTTGCTGACGAGTCTATGCCTTTGGTCGTATTCGCTCCATCTATCGGGCCGGTCGGAGAGAGGCTTTTTTGTTTTAACGGCCGGTCTTCTTTTGTTACGATTTGTGTGTATCTATTTGAATACACCTGGGTTTTATGAAGGTGATCTTTTATTCAACCCCCGTTTCTTTGCCTCTTCTTCTTTCAATCCATCGATTGGTGATTTACTGCTGAATACGGGAGCGGTACTGATGCTGAGTGTTTATTTGTTCTTCACGTACAGCAAGTGGAGCATTGTGCAACAATTATATAATTCCTCAGGAACAAAAAGAAATAGTATTGCAGGAGTGTGTATGAGTATCGGTTTTTTTACGTTGCTGTTTCCTTTTCTTTACTTCGAGACTATTTTTCATAATTCTTCTATATCGCTGGACATTACTCAATCTATTCATTTTGATCTCGTTCGTATCATTGCTTTTCTGTGCGTAGCCATTTCATTTATTGCTACTTTCTGTTTTGCACACGTATTTTTTCGTTTGTTTCTTTCACTTTCAAAGAACACCTGGCGTTCATTTCTTTCCTTCTTGGCCGTAGGAGTTTTTGTCCTCACAGCGTATTCTTTTGCAGCTGACCGCAATTACTGGATTACCATTGTATGCGGAAGTTTTTATTTCACCGCTCTTTATTTATTCGGTATTACCCGAACTTTAAAAACCATTTCCTATCGCACCTTCTTTTATTTTATACTGATCATTTTCTTCTTTGCCTTGCAAGGTACTTTTAGCATACGAAGGTTTACCAATGAAGAGCGCATCTCTTCACAGTACCGGTTTGCGAATGAGTTTTTGGTAGGACGCGATTTTTTTGGAGAGTTTCTATTAAGTGAAACAGTGAGTAAGATCAAAGAAGATCCGTTTATTCAAACCAGTCTTGCTAATCCTTTTCTGAGTAAGTCCAGTATCCGCCAGAAGGTAAGACAGATCCATCTCAATAATTATTTTGACCGATACGATATTCGGATTTATCTCTATAATTCCGTTGGTGAGCCATTGGACTCCGAACCATTTCTTGACTTTGCCAGCCAGGTAAAGACATATCAGAACAAATCCAGCACAACCGGTTACAATGGAATTTATTTCACGAATGACCCGCAAGGACAAACCGAACGGAAGTACCTGATTATTGTGCCGGTAGAACGTTCACAGGCTCCTCTTGGATACATTGTGATGGAGCTGGCCATGAAGAAAGTAATCCCCCGAAATGTCTATCCTGAGTTGCTTGTCGATAACCGGTTTGCCGTTTACCTGAGAAGCAGAGATTATAGTTATGCGATTTATTCAAAAGAGAAACTGATCAGTACTTTTGGTGAGTTTAATTATGAAAAGAATCTCACCCCTTCGTTGATAAAGAATCAAGCGCTGTATACAACAGGCCTTACGGTAAACGGGTTTACTCATATCGGTGTGGAAGACGATGAAGATGGTAGGGTAGCTATCGTTTCATCACCTGCCTACCCACCATTTAACATGGCCATTAATCTTTCTTTCTGGATAGTAAGCGGGTTGCTGTTTGTATTAATAGGATTGGTGTTTCAGGGAATTTACTATTGGATAAAGGGAGAACGGGTTAACTATTCACTGCGTGTACAGCTTTATTTTTACTCCAGTTTAATACTGCCCCTTCTGGTGGTAAGCATCACCACATTGAGCGTTACAACGCGTTCGGCCGCCACTCAACTCAATAGTGAATACATAGACAAATCAAAATTGCTTGGCGAATCATTAACTCCTGATCTGGTAGCTCATGAAGAGGGTGGAAGAATAAGCAGCGATGAACTGAGACGAAAGATAAGGGACCTGGCTCGTGTGTCTGATGTAGATGCAACGCTATATGATGAAACGGGCAAGCTGATCGGCTCCAGCCAGCCATTGATTTTCGATTATCAATTCAAATCAGAGTGGATAGATAACAACGCTTTGCAAAAAATAGTAAATGATAAGGAGACGTCATTTGTGAAAGAAGATCATATCGGTTCTCTAAAATATTACAGTGCTTTTTGTGCTATTCGCTCACCTCAGTCCGGCGAACTGTTGGGTATTGTTTCACTTCCTTTCTTTGGATCGGCCGCTTCTTTAGAGAAGACACAGATTACTATTTTAGGTAACATCCTCTCTGTGTTTACGGTTGTTCTTATCGTGTTCTCCATCTTTTCTCTTCTGGCTGCCGATCGGCTTACACACCCGTTGCGCATCATTGCCCGTTCTTTGGGACGCACTACATTGACGGGTCACAATGAACTGTTGAACTGGAACTCGAATGATGAGATAGGAGTAATGGTGAAAGAATACAACCGCATGGTGCAAAACCTGGAACAGAGTAAAATTGAATTAGCCCGAACACAAAAGGAAAGTGCCTGGCGTGAGATGGCAAGACAGGTGGCGCATGAAATAAAAAATCCGCTGACGCCTATGAAGTTAACTCTTCAGCAAATGGAACTGTTACTTAGAAGAGAAGAAGGGATAAGCAGAGAGCGTGCGGAACGTTCGGTGAAGACGTTACTTTCACAAGTGGAGATATTGAATGAAATCGCTTCTTCCTTCAGTACGTTCGCGCGTATGCCTTCGCCAGTGATGGTACAGGTAGAACTGAATGCGGTACTAAAGAAAACAATTGATCTCTATGCAAATAATGGTTTTGGAAATTTGAACTGGAATGCGTCCAGTGTACCTGTTTATATCTGGGGTGATGAACAACTCCTGATACGCATTTTTTCTAACCTGATATTAAATGCATTGCAGTCAGGCGAAGCGGAGCAGAAATTGATAGTTGATGTACAGGTAAGTAAGCAAGAAACAGATGTGCTTGTATCTATTAAAGATAATGGAAAGGGTATTTCGGAAGAGGCGAAAGAAAAGATATTCACTCCTTACTTTACCACAAAGAAATCAGGTTCGGGTCTTGGATTAGCTATTGTGCAACAAGGCATTGAGCAGAGCAGAGGAACCATCTGGCTGGAAACGATGGAAGGAAAAGGAACTACCTTCTATGTTCAGTTTCCCTTGCTACCTTTAATTTGATAGGGAAGGGACTAACGAATCTTAATCCATTTCCTGATTATCTTCTGCTCACCAGCAGAGACGGTTACAAAATAGATTCCTTGTGCCCACGAAGAAGCATCAAGAGTAGTGCTAAATGAATCACTCGTTTTATTGACATCACTTCTGGCGAATTCATTACCTAAAACAGAATGCACCTGTATATTGACGCTGCCACGATAAGCGTTCTTCCACTGAATAGTTAATTCATTAGACCCGGGAGTTGGATAAAGCTGTAATTCACTATCCGCTGATTCCTCGACCGCTGTAACAGTCCCTTCACGGATATAAATCGTAGTGGATGCCGACTTCTGACAGAGCTCAAGACCAGAGCCTGCAATTTCATAGGTAGTAGTTTTATCCGGCCTTACTGTTATCTGTGGCCCCGCTGCATTTTGAACTGAACCATCTGAAGCACTCCATATAAATATACTCGCACCGCGTGCATTAAGAATCACTTCTTCTCCTGGTGACACCAGAATTTTGGAAGCGGATACCTGTACAGATGGATTCATGCCCACTACAGGCTCAATGTCCAAAGCAATGTTGGCTCCAAAGGTAACGGTGTACGTTCCCCAGGTGCCCGTTGAGCTTTGTATCCATGAGGTAGCCGTGGTAGATTCTCCTTCCGCTGAGGAAGTAACGGCAAGCGAGTCACCAGTGTATTGGAGTTCTACACCTACATGGAATGCCCGGTTGAATAAAGGAGTTTCCCGGTCAAAGACGATGGAGGTGGGGCGATGGTTAGCAATGTCTTCCTTAATTTGTTTGAGTAGTACTTGTTTTTGTTCCACAACAGCGCCTGGTCCATTTTGTAATCCTCGTGCGTTCCATACAGTGATGGTTACGGTAGCATCTTCATTGGTGGAATATACTTTTCCTAAATTGATGTTTACTCCGCTGATGTAAGAATAGCCCTGCGGATTAGAGAATAACTCCGATACCGCTTTGCTCTTCAAACTATTCTGTCCGGTGAGATAGCCTTTGTAATTTCCGTAAGCGGAAAGTTTGAGAACAGAAGGAGTGAAGCCTGCTTTATAGTTGGAGATTTCATTACATAATCCTTCCTCAGATACAGTAATGTAATCGATACTGTCCTTAGGAAGCGATTCACCTATTGAATTTTTTGCTACTAAGGTCACTTTATATTTTCCGGGAGTGGAGTATTTCACTTTAGGATTTTGCAATGCGGATGAACCGGGATCACCACCTTCAAAAGTCCACTGCCATGAAGAGGGGAAGTTGGAAGATAAATCAGCATAACTTACTTCAGCGCCAAGCAACACTACATTTTTATCCGATGAGAAATTAGCTTTTGGTACAGCACTAACCGATGTGCCGCATAATCCAGTCTGGCCAAGTGTTTTTCTGCGCGGGCTAAGTTCAAGCACAGCCAGTATTCTTGCTTTCTGACCTTGCGTAAAAATGTTCATACAGGCATCATCACTATAGTCCATATAGTTTTGTACCATAGCGGGTGCGCTGCTGTTACAGGCCGTTTTATTAGTAGGGCATCCACGACTTTCGTTCAACTGAGTGGGAGTGTCATCAACAAAATCATTTCCACATGAGCCATCACCCCAGATGTGGCGCAGTCCTAACCAATGACCGGTTTCATGAGAGAGTGTTCTTCCTTTATTATACGGTGCCTGCATCACAGGGAAGTTGCCTTTATCAGCCGATCCAAAAGAAGAGTATTTAATCACTACACCGTCAGTAGTAGCAGGACCTCCGGTGTCGTTAAGCCCGGAGAGATTGGAGTCATCTGGAAATTGCGCATACCCCAGTAGGTTGGCATCTTCTCCTCCGAAGTTTAATGTCCATACATTAAAGAATAAATTGGGGTTCCAGATCGTGCTTGGTTTAAGTGTTCCATCTATCTGCGCGCGCGACCACGTGGCCTGTCCACCTCTGTAGCGATGTATGCCAGGTTCCGATAACGTAGCTCCATTTTCATCTACCGGAGAGAGGCAGAATTCAATGCCGATATCGGCACCAACGGGATTGTTATTGAACCCATTGGTTCCTGCCTTTCTGCGAAAATCTTCATTGAGGACAGTGAGTTGAGACATCACCTGATCCTGGCTGAGGTTAGTGCCTGTGCCAACCGCTTCGCCATTGTGAATAACGTGAACAATGATTGGAATGGTTAATGTTTCCGCTTGCGTTCTTCCGCTTTTAACACGAAGATTAATTTCTTTTATCTTTTTCTGTATGGCGAATTCAAAATCGTTAAGTGTTCCGCGCTGTGGAAAGCGGACGCGAAGTATGCTATCCTGTTGCATAGTAGCGCATGGTATCATCTGGGCAACAGCGCGACTATTTAAAACCAACGCAACAAACAGACTACAGATGATAAGAATATACTTCTTCATTTCCTTCATTTCAATAACTGTTCTACTCCTCACTGACCGATTGCATCGTTACCTGATAGCTGTAGGTGTTATCCTGATCAAGATAAATTTCTAAAGTCATCTCGCTGGTGGTTGCTTTGATAACATAGAAGGGTAAGCTATTGTCCGAAAACAAGGGGATAATAATATTTAAAGTGGCTGTAGCATTAACGAACGACCAGCTATCGCTGACAAGAGTACCGCTTTCAGTAGCACTGCACTTACTGGATCCTCCTGTTACCTCATATGCATTATCTTTATTGGCGTAGAAAACGTAAGAGTCATCTTTATAACAAGATGAAAAATTTAAGGTTACATTACTCTTACCTTGTCCTGTCCAGGTCAACTTGGATATCTTCCATGTTTTTTTATTTTTTCCTGTAAAGATGTGATAGTATTCTGGCGCGACAGGCTCTAGGTCTTCTGAGCACCCGGTGAAGAGCAGGATAACGGTTGTTAAAAATAATAGACTTACTGTTTTCATGGTTGATCTGGAGTAAGTATGATCGAAGCGGTGGCATCTGATCCGTCATCGTTGTACCCGATAAAAATCAGTGTCATGTTAATTTTTTTTGTTACCGGGTCAACTACGCCACTTCCTTTTAAATCATCCTGTTCTGGAATGGTTAGCGTATTGTCACCGTTATCAACAAAAGTAAGACTGTAATCGAAGGGAGGGCTGAATAGATTGATGTTCCAGTTGGATAAAGTATATGTTTCGCAATCACTGCTGGTGATTAAAATATTTTTTACGGGAATTTCAAAAGCACTCTTTGTACCGCTATACGAACCCGATAAAATACAATCATCTTCAATGGTATAAGTGAAGGTTTTTCCGATTGCACTTTTACCTTGACCTACTTGTATATCACTATCGTTTACTGTTTGTAATGAGAAAATTATGTTCTGACTTCTTAAAATATTATTGGAATTGTTGATGAGCTGAATTTCAATGTATCCAAAGTAGGTTCCTTTTTTAATTACCACTTTACCCTTATCGCTAATGAATTTGTAATCTACGCCTTCACGCGCAGAACCCCCGGTTGTGTAAGCGATAGACAGATCCTGACCAGACACCGCTTGTGTAAGGCTGACTTCAATTTTCGTAGTCTGAACAAAGCTTTCCTTTTTTGTGATTGCCTCATCGGTGAATCGTATAAAGTCAGGGCCTTTAAAAAGCAGCGGATCATTCTCGCAACTGATAATAGCAGCAGCGCTAAGAATGAGTAACGCTTTTAATATCGTAGAAAACAACTTCATTTAATATCCGGGATTTTGATTGTCAGACAAGGATGGATTGTTTTGAATCTCGCGCTGAGGTATGGGCCAAACGTTGTAGGTAGCTTTCCAGTTGCTGTTAAAAGCAGGCATTACCTGATTAACCCGTCCTGTGCGAACAAGATCATACCACCTGTGGCCTTCAAAGGCAAGTTCATATCTGCGCTCTTCTTCAACAAGCCGGATCATCTGGCTTTGACTGGCCGAGGTTATACGAGGAGCTTTAGCTCTTTTGCGTAACACATTGATGTCCTCCTGTGCACTGTTCGTTCCGGTTACTTTACCTTGTTGGGCGCGGGCTTCTGCCCGTATCAGGTAGATTTCACCTAACCGGAAAACGATTTCATTATTGTTGTCTTCATCAGGGGTTCCGTATTTCGCCACTGACCATCCATTGTCCGTTCCACTCAGGTTATCAGAGTTGAATTTAATAGAGGAGAAACGTGTGCCCGATTCCGTTGAAGCTAAAGCAATCACCGCCTGGTTCGATGGAATGATTTCACGCCTGCCTACAAACAAACTGTTTAATCCCTGTATATCATCCGTTCCAGGATCATCGGTAATGGTATAAGCAACTTCAAAAATAGATTCGGTAGGAAAGTCGCTGGTCACCACTTTGGCAAAAGCGGAGTCCAGCGGATAGGCATTTGAGCTGATGATTTGTGATGCTGATGATTCTGCTTTTGCCCAGTCACCGGCATAGAGATGAAATTTTGCAAGTGCAGCGATTACCGCATAGTTACTGGCATAGCCAGCGTTGGTCGTGGTGGTTGGAAGTTTACCCAATGCATTGTTGTAATCTTCAAGAACAAGTTGAAGAATTTCTGCTTTTGATGTGCGTGGAATGTTTCGGTTAGTCTCAATGGATGTGGTGAGAACCATAGGCACATCGCCATAGGTATAAGCAGCAAGGAAGTAGGAGTAGCCCCTTAGGAAATATGCAGTACCCATCACTCTGTTCCGATCAGCAGCAGATACGCCACTCACTTCGGGTAATTTTTCTAAAATGAAGTTAGAAAGATATATCGTGTTGTAGAGGTTTATCCAAAGTGAGGCAGCAACAGCATTGGCAGAAGTGATGTTCTTGTTGCCAAGCTCACGGTATTGTGAGAACGTTCCGTTATGCAGAAGCATGTCAGCAGTAAAATCTCCGGCAATAATGTTGGGAGCAAGTACGGCACGGAATGCATTGTATAAACCGATCTCCACATTAGGGACATCTTTAGGTTCATTCAGTACCACGCCGTCCGTTAAAAGATCAACAGGTTTTGGCTCCAGTGTTTCCTGGCAGGAACTGAAGATCAGCGCAAAGAGCAATAGGAATATAAATTGCTTTCTCATTTCAATGTCGCGTTAATTCCAACTGAAATTGTTCTTACCTGTGGCAGAGTAAAGAAATCGATACCTTGTGCAGAGGTAGAACCATCCAGTGTACTTACTTCCGGATCAGCCCCGGAGTATTTGGTGTACGTCCATAG
>NNBV01000112.1_pt1 | contig 11273 bp, 9 predicted proteins | sample 1173771 | NCBI WGS metagenome assembly NNBV01 (sample SAMN07173938, study PRJNA388173) | plant metagenome | isolation source: symbiotic tissue sample KVS11 | place: Norway: Troms, Kvaloya island
TCTAGCTTGCTGCTTTCATTTTGCTCAAGTGACTCGCATCAGACTGACAAGTTCCGAGATTTTAGTAAGTTTGCGTCATCCAACAGGCTTTGTTAGAGAAGCTGCGATCGCATATTTGAATATGGTTTCACATCGCGTTCTCCTACAAATCCTTCCCCAGTTACAAAAAGATCCACATCCTTTGGTATCTGCTCAAGTTAAAGAGTTGCTCGAAAAATACCAATTCAAAAATTACAATTGAAAAAATCTCCAATCGCTGTGAAAGCAGAATTAATAACTAATGACTCTTCTCCCAAAGGGAGACGCTACGCGAAGGAGAGGCTGCACTTCTCGTAGAGACGCACTCGCATTCGCTCAGTACCAATGACCAATGACTATTTTGTTAACCTGTAAAATGAAGTAAAAATTTAAAGAATATCAGGAACAGTAATGTACGTACTCATAGGTGGAGCCGGCTTAGTAGGCTTGAGTTTAGCGCAAAAACTGGTAGAGCTAGGACATACCGTTGCCGTAATTGACATTGATCCTATCGCTTGCCGCTACGCCCGTGAACAAGTAGGAGCAATGGCTTTTGAAGGCAGTGCTGTGAGTACAGAAGTATTATTAGAAGCTGGGATTCGCAAAGCCGGTTCCTTGGCGGCTGTTCTGAGAAGTGATGCCTTAAACTTGGCAATGGTAACTCTTGCAAAACACTACGGTGTAACCCATATTTTGAGTCGGATGCGCCACCCCGATTTTGCCGAACCTTTGCGTATCGCTGGAGCCAACCATATTATCAGTACTGTTGAACTATCAGTTTCTACAATGGTGAATGCCATTGAGTATCCGCAAGTGGAATCAATGATGCATTTTGAGCAGGGACAGATTGAGGTTTTGAAACTTTCCATCCCCAACAATTGCTATGTTGCTGGTCGTAGGGTTGCCGAAATCGCTCAAGATCCCCAATTCCCTACTGGCTCACTAATTATTGGCTATCAATCCCATCCCCATGAAGATTTGATAATTCCTAACGGTAGTACAATACTGGAACCTCATTCAACTGTACTGATTGTGACTAAACCAGGTAGTTTACATCAAGTCATTGATTTTATTGAACAAAGATGTTGAGCGCAGTTCCTAGCTAAACTCTTTATTTGGTGGGGTTAGCTATATATATGAAAAATTGGTGTAAATAGTTTTGATGAAGCTGTATCGATATATTTATTTAGCGATCGCTGTTATTATTCTTGCATCTTGTGAATCAACACCCAAATCACAACCCAATGCCATTCCAGCAACCCCATTGCAAAAAACAGTGACGCTGGATAAGAATTTTAAGATAGCAAGCGGTGAAACTTTTTATGTTCCTGTCTACTCTCATATCTATCATCACAATCGACAGGAGGTTTTTGAGTTAGCAGCTACACTCAGTATTCGGAATACAGATTTGACTAATCCAATCGTCATTACTTCTGTGCGCTACTATAACTCAGAAGGGAAACTAGTTAAGCAGTATTTAGAGCGCCCTATTCAACTTGACGCCCTAGCTTCTACAGATTTTTTTATCAATAGAAATGATACGAGTGGAGGTTTAGGCGCAAACTTTATTGTCGAGTGGGTAGCCCAAACAGAAATATCCGAACCGATAGTAGAGGCAGTCATGATTGGTACTGACTTTCAACAAGGAATTTCTTTTATCAGTCCTGGTAGGGTAATTAAAAGTCAAAATAATTATAAGCGATCGCCTTTAAAATAATTCGTAATTCGTAATTCGTAATTCGTAAGTTATATCATGTCCGGGTAATTAGTTATGATTCCATAGTCATTGCACCCCTCCCCGCAGGCCTACGGTGTACACACAAGTGGGAAATAGTAGTCTGTCAAGAAATAATTGACGAGTCCATTCTTTGTAGAGACGGCGATTTATCGCGTCTCTCTAACGTGTCAGTCTTTTAGACGCGATAAATCGCGTCTAAAAGACCAATCATCTACACCCATAACCCTTAACCCAAGCGTATTGTAGCTGGAGGCAACAGTTCCTAATCAGCCAAAACTAAAAGGTTCATCGACAAAGACCAGACTATCCCCATACCCAATGCCCTATATTTAATCATCTTCTAATTTCAGTAATTGTTCATCGAGAGTTTGTATCCGCCCACGCACAATTTCTTCTGAGAGAATTCGCTTCCGCATTGCCTCATTGAGCGCTCCTTTTTCTGCCAAGAGTAAACGTCGACGAATAGCTTCAAGCTTACTGCTCTTGCCACTTCCACCTTCCACCTCATCAGGGCGACGATTATATAGTTCCCGCAATGTTTTTTCTGCACCGGCAATTCGTACCTGATAAGCTGAACGCATCTCTTCATAAACGGCTTTTGGTAATACCCCTGATTTCAACAGGCTATCTAATTCATCTTGTGCCGCCTTACCCGTCATCAACTGGGCTTGCAACTCTTCAACCTGTTGTTGAACTTCGGAAAATTTAGATAATTTTAAGCGTTTTACCACCCAAGGCAAACTTAAACCCTGTCCCACTAACGACACCAGCACACAGCCGAAGACTATAGCTATCAGGACTTCTCGCCCTGGCATTGTTGTAGGTAAGCTCAATGCCAGAGCCATTGAAAGTGAGCCTTTGATGTTGCCTAAAAACAGTAAATGTTGCCAGCGCAGTGGAATTGGGCGGTCAATCCAACGAACCACTGCTAGCAGTGGATAGACCGTAAGAACTCGCCCGATTTGATAAGCCAAAACTGCAAGTAGAATTGCAGGTAAAGTTTTCCAGAGTGTTACCAGGTTTATTTCTACGCCAATCAACAGAAAAATAAAGGTGTTGACGGTAAAACTCGCATATTCCCAGAAACTCAACAAAGTGATGCGGCTAGAAGCAGAAGTATTCTGAGAAAGCCCTAAATTCCCGAAAATTAATCCAGCAACAACTACGGCCACAGGGCCTGATACACCGAGATACTGCCCAACCTGAAAAGTTCCTAATGCAACTGCGACTGTTAGCAAAAGACTGCTAAGAGCATCATCTAAACGGGCGAATACAGGTATACTCAAGTAGCCCAAGACTAACCCGACAACGCATCCTCCTAGAGAGATAAATAGCAGTTGTTGGATTCCCTCTAGAAATGTGAGTGAGCCTGTTGAATATACTTGCAAAATTAGGTTGAAGGAAACTAGGGCAGCAGCATCATTGAATAGAGTTTCCCCTTCAACGATGGTGGAAAGCCGCGAGGGTACTGGTATATCCTTAAATACAGCAATCATAGAAACAGTATCAGTGTTTGCCAGAATTACTCCGACAAATAACGCAGGTATCCAATCCAGTCCCAGGACAAATTTCAACAGGACGGCAATAATCGCACTGGAAATCACAGCCCCTGGCCCAGCCAGTAGGGCAATTGGTTTAAAGGTGCTGCGTAGACGGCTAACATCTGTATTAATACCAGCTTCAAAGATGAGAATTGGCAAGAAAAGATTCAAAACAAGGGTTGGACTTAAACCAATCCGACGAGACAATAACTCAGTGATGGGCAAACCTGCTAATACTAAACCCGTAACATAAGGGATTCCGAATCGCCGGGACAGCAAAGCTACTCCTGTAGCCAGAACCAAGAGAATAATTGAAACTTTAACTAATTCGGTAACATCCACTATTGCGTTTTGGAGAGTTAGTTTGACTTGACTGATAGATTCTCTCTTCATTCATGCCAAATTAGCAAGTTCAGGGTGTGGGTTGAGAACGCCGAATTTCCTCCACTTGACCAACTTCAAAAATTAGGGTGAATGGTTGCCCCATCTCTTGTTTGATAAATTCTTCTAATAATTCTACTTGCCGAGGTGTGACGGGTTCTCTTGCCCGGACACTCAAACGGACTTCTGGGGGATTTGTCAACCAATTGGTATTACTGTTAAGCAACTGCAATCGCCCAAAGGTGACAGTTCTATTTAATAATGCCCGTCGTAAGCTGGTTTCTAGTTGTGCTTGTCGTACAAGTCGGGCAAAGCTGACTCCCAAGGGAATTAAGAGAACAGCTGTCAAAGCCATAGTCCAAATTAGGGGTTGACGGGCCCGCGCCATTGAAGTGTAACCCGCTACCACAAATGTCACCATACAGGAGAGAGCAATACCTAATAAGTTGGTGAGATAAAGTAGAGTTGCCCCCAAACTGAGTGACCAATTTCCTTGTGCCAAGCCTAAGCCAATTACACAAATGGGGGGCATGAGGGCAACAGCGATCGCAGTTCCTGCTAAACTACCAGAGATTTTCGTTTCAATTTTCGCGTAGCCACTGATACCACCAGCCGCTACTGCAATTCCCAAATCTAACAACGTTGGTTTGGATCGAGCCAGTACCTCACTACCATAGCTCGGCAATCCTACCAGCAAACCTAGAGTCAAAGCGATCGCTACCGCTAATATAGTGCCCACTGCTACAGCAATTATTCCCTTACGGAATAATGTAATATCTGCTTGCAAAGCGCCAAAAGCTAACCCGCGAATCGGCAACATCAGAGGGGCAATAATCATCGCACCAATAATCACGGCCGCACTGTTGGACAATAAGCCTAAAGTAGCGATCGCACAGGAGCTAATAATCAAAATTATGTAAGCTGAGTCTAGGGTAGATTCTGCCAGCAAGTCTGTTTGTAGCTGTTGGAGTTGTTCCGGCTGCGAACCCCGGCAGCGGAAATTTTTAAAGCGGTCTCGAATGTTATTACTCAAGACCTTCCTCCTAAATATTCGGTTAACTCTAATTCAAGTTTCCCATTGAACTGGTGTCATCTGAAAATAATCAGATGATGATAAATGCAAAGCTATACCAAGAATTTATCTATGGTGCTTGAATTAGCGATCGCAGAGAAAGTCATTACAAACAATCTCAAAGAAAATCGGCGTGAATCCCATACCAACAATACCCATATTTCTCACTCATAGTGTGGGGGGTGTGGGGGGTGTGGGGAGTGTGGGAAGGATGGGGAGTGTGGGAAGGATGGGGAGTGTGGGAGGTAATGCAGCGCTCATTGATGTGCAGTTACTCAATTCCTCCTCTTTCTCCCCACACTTCTCTTTCTCCCCACACCCCCCACACTCAAAAGCCTGATAAGTAATGGATTCGCCGTTATCTTAGTGCCATTCGTTTTTAAACCCACAGAGGTGGGTAAAGTCTCGTGTAGACGCGCTTTCTAACCGCCCATTTCGCGTTAAGTTGACTCAACCTGACTGAATTTAACTTTGATAAGGACGCGGTAGTTGGCGTAGTTTATGAGCAGTATCTAATTCACTATTGTTTTTTCTGCCATATCCCCAACCCAAGATGCGACGATATTCACCCATGATGCCACTTTCAATTAATTCATCCTCATTGACTGCAACATTAGTATGAGATTCAGGCGCAACATAGAGTGCATCCGCAGGACAATATGCCTCACACATGAAACAAGTTTGACAGTCTTCCTGTCGCGCGATCGCAGGTGGCTGGTTAGGTACGGAGTCAAAAACATTAGTAGGACATACTTGGACGCACAGATTGCAATTGATACAGAGTTTATGGCTGACAAGCTCGATCATGATTCTGCTCCTACTACAACTTTGATACAGAGGGTGTGGTTTGAGTGGTTAGTGCTGGTGGTGTCGGGTAGACGCTTTGCCGTTCTGTTATCCAATCACGCCTTACCCAAAGTCTTTCTAAGCCGCCGGTTGCTTGGTAATAACGCTGATTTGGATCGGTTTCGGGATAGTCCATACGAATATGTTCGCTACGTGTTTCCGTGCGATGTAAAGCACTAAAATATGCCCATCGCGCTACAGCCGTGAGAGCAGCCGCTCGACGAGAAAATTCCACATCGCGCACTGTATCTTGTTTCGGGTTCCCTTGCACTTGCTGCCACAGCGTTTCTAATTTGGCGAGGGAATCTAAAAGTCCCTGCTCAGAACGCAAGTAGTTCTTTTCCAACGGGAACATCTGGTCTTGTACACCACGCACGATCGCCTCACTATCGAATGTTTCAGAAGATGTTGAAGGCGATGGGCTACGCCCCAACTTAGGCGATGGCGTTCCGCCCAGCGTAGCTGATCGCAATCCCACTTGACCAGCAGGACGCGCAACCCTTTCATTTGCTCGATCGCCCAAACTTTTCGCAAAGGTAGCTGCCCCAACTCCAGCCCATTGCCCTGTAGAGATTGCCCAAGCAGCATTGGGGCCACCACCTCCAGAAGCTAACCCGGCTAGAAACTCCCGCGATGCTGCATCACCTGCGGCGTAGAGGCCAGGAACCTTTGTACCACAACTATCATCGGTTAAACGGATTCCACCTGTACCACGGACTGTACCTTCTAAAATTAGGGTTACAGGGACTCGTTCTGTATAGGGGTCAATGTCAGCTTTTTTATAGGGTAGAAAAGAGATGAAATGAGACTTTTCAATTACTGCCTTGACTTCAGGTGTGGCTTTATCCAAACGGGCATAAACGGAGCCTTTCAAGAGGGCATTGGGAAGGAACGATGGATCGCGACGACCATCGACATAGCCACCAAGATCGTTACCTGCTTCATCGGTGTAACTAGCCCAGCCAAAGGGAACACCCCGCGTTACTGTGGCATTAAAAGCGGTCGAAATTGCATAGTGATTGGAAGCTTCCATACTAGAGAGTTCGCCACCAGCTTCTACTGCCATCAGCAGACCATCACCGGTATTAGTATTGCACCCTAATGCTTTACTTAAGAATGCACAACCGCCATTGGCCAAGACTACTGCACCAGCACGAACGGTATAACTACGATGATGTTGCCTCTGCACACCTCTTGCCCCAGCTACTGAGCCATCGTCAGCCAATAAAAGTTCTAGAGCCGGACTTTGGTCGAGAATTTGCACACCAACACGCAAGAGGTTTTTGCGAAGTACGCGCATATATTCTGGGCCATAATAACTCTGGCGCACAGATTCCCCATTTTCTTTGGGGAAACGATAGCCCCAATCTTCCACTAAGGGCAAACTGAGCCAAGTTTTTTCGATCACACGCTCGATCCAACGTGAGTTAGCAAGGTTTTTTCCTATGCGATAACGCTCCGATAAAACTTTGTCCCAATTCTCTGGAGAAGGAGCCATGATGCCATTGCCACTAGCAGCAGCTGCACCGCTTGTACCCAGAAAACCTTTATCAACAATGATGACTTTGGCTCCTTGGGATGCGGCTGCCCATGCTGCCCATGCGGCGGCAGGGCCACCACCAATTACCAGTACATCAGCAGATAGTTGTAGTTCATTTTCTGTTAGCAATTCCTTGTCCTCCTTTTGGCAGTCAACATAATTTCTTTGCCACTGTGAGCAGCTTCTACAGGCAAAAATCCACCCGCCTGCGTTTTAAGCACCACTTAATTTGTCATCGGTGTCATCTTCGACAATGAGCTACTATTAATCGCGTGTTTTGCTCATCTGCTTTTTTGTCTATAAAATTGCGTTAGCGATCGCTATACCAGAGGTCTCGCTGATTTGTCTGACTAAATTATGCAGTAGATAGAGTTTACATAATATATACAGAGAGTGTACGGTAAATACATATAATATGATACACTAATTATTAGATTGCCAAACATTAAGTATTGCGAGTTAATTTTTTATCCGGTTGGAACTGGTGTACTTGAAACCGAATCGCAGAGGGAAAATAAATTATTTCCTCCTGCCTCCTACCTTTTTTCAGTCAACAACTAAGCAACTTTTTGCAAGTGTTGTACGCGAGGCATAACTTCTTGTGCAAAACGCGTCATCTCCCGGACAAAGGGATTAAATTGCAGCATGAAAGTGTCGATACCTGCATCAACGAAAGCTGCAACGCGAGTTGCAACTGTATCATAGCTGCCAACCAATCCTGCGGCTGTGCCACCATTGCCGCCAACAGCCGGATTTTTGGCGAAGAGTTTGAACATGACGGCTTCTGGGTCAACTCCTTTAGTAGCACTTAACTTATATTGTTCTTCCAACTTTTGCAGTGCCATAAGTCGTTCTAGTTCTGCTTGCGCTTCTTCGTCTGTAGTCCGGGCAATGACAAAGGCTGACAGACCAAAGCGGACTGGTTGGGGTAGGAAACGTGGTCGGTTCAAAACTTGTTTAATTACTTGGCGGACATCTTCAATCGGCTGACCGTTAATGAAGTAAACATCGGCTTGTTGGGCTGCTAAAATCTGTGCTGGGTCTGATGCTCCTCCCAAGTAAATACGAGGATAGGGTTGAGCAACAGAGAAGGGTCGAAGGCTCAAATCTTGAATTTTGAAATATTCACCCTCAAAGTTCACCCTCTCACCGCTCCACAAATCTCTAACAACCTGCAACCATTCACCAGAATAGCGATAACGTTCATCATGGGGAGGGAAGGGGATATTAGTACGCTCCATTTCTGGCTTGAACCAAGCACTAATTAGGTTTATGGCAAAACGTCCACCACTGATTGCATCAATTCCCAAGGCCATCTTGGCTAGAACGGCTGGATGAAATAATAAAGGTTTAATCGCGGCGATAATTTCTATACTTTCCGTAGCTTCAGCCAATGCTGCACAAGCTGTCCAAGTCTCCAACTGTTCTAAATCTAGACTACGGGGATTAGCAAGGTGTTGTGCGACTAAGGTTGTGACATATCCTAAGCGTTCTGCTTCTAATACTAGCGATCGCGTGCGTTCATAACTAGCATCAATCGGTTCATCTGGCGCATTGAGAGGGCCAAAGTTACCTCCAACAGGGGCCCAAATACCGTAGCGTGGTTCTGACATTCTTACCTCCAAATTAAATGGGGACTGAGGAGATACAGAATCTACATACCCCCTTGTTTTTTATCTTTATCTATGCAAATCTCATAGTATCATACGGTAAATCTACTGATTTATCGTACTATTGTTCTCGGTGTAAAAATAAAGTTTTAGTACCGACTACAAAGGTTCTAGAAAGCTATGTCTGAACCACGCTATGGGATTTGGGTTCCCGTTTATGGTAACTGCGGCGTGATGAACCATCCTCTTGAACCTCGTGATGCTAGTTACTCACGAGCCAAGAGTTTAATCCAATTGGCTGAAAAGTGCGGATTTACCACAACTTTAATAGCGCAACATATCATCAATCCCAGGAACCAAGAACTTGACCAGCTAGAAACTTGGACAGCAGCAGCAGCTTTGGCAGAAGCAACAAACTCTATCGAGATTATTGCAGCTGTTAAGCCATTACTGTTTCATCCCGCCGTCTTAGCAAAGATGGCTTTAGGCATTGATGCAATTAGTGGTGGACGTTTTGCGATTAACTTAGTAAGTGCCTGGTTCAAGCCAGAAATGGAAAAACCGGGGATAAATTTCCTTACCCACGATGAGCGTTATCGTTATTCAAATGAATGGATTAGGGTTGTAAAAGCTTTGTGGAGTGGAGAAAAAGTCAACTTCTACGGCGAATATTTTCAGATCAGTGATTTGAAGCTTAATCCCTCACCTATAGCCAAACCACATCCGCGTGTATATGTAGGGGGAGAGTCAGAACCAGCCCAAGAATTAGCGGCAAAAGAAGCGCATACATTTTTCCTCAATGGTCGTCCTATTGAAGTCATCCGCGAAACCATTGCGGCTGTTGCTCAAAAAACTAAGTTTCGCTCTCAACCTCTGGGCTTCGCTATGTCAGCTTTTGTCATTGCTCGACCAACAGACGAAGAGGCGGAAGCGGAATATCAAAACCTCAGAGCAATGATAATGGCACAAGACGATCGCTCAGAATTACTCAAAGGAGTAGATTCTGAAGTAGTTATGTTCAAAAACATGGCTAAGTACCCTGGTGTAGGGAGCAATGGCGGTACAGCAGCAGGATTGGTTGGTAGCTATGAAACTGTAGCCCATCGGATTGCTGAATTTACCAAAGTAGGAATTGATACTTTCATGCTGCAATTCCAGCCTTTTGCCCCAGAAATGGAACGTTTTGCGGCGGAAATTATACCAAGAGTGCGATCGTTAACGGTAGACGCCAATTTGAAAATAGGGGCTAGTACCGCAAGGCGGAATTAAAAATTAAAAATTAAAAATGAATACAGCATAAAGGTTTCGTTGATTTGGAATGATTAGTTTATTTCCGCCGTGTTGTACTAGAGGCTAAGGATTTTAGATTTTGGATTAAATTGTTCTCTACTCTCCACTACCCAAAGGAAACTTATGACAGCGATACTTACTCGTCCAGCTTGCACTACTGATTTAGAACTGGAAATTTTTGACAAACTACTTGATAAGTACACCCCTCACATTCCGAAGAAGCGATCGCAAGAACCGAGATCGCCGGAAACTGATGAGGAAAGAGAGAATTTTTACCGCTTCCGTGTGGCTGATGCAGCCCATGACCTGTTTATTGTGCAAGTCTGCGCTAAGATAATTGACTCCTTTCCTGACCCAGAATTACAGCTATTTTTGAGTAGACAAATCGGTGATGATGGCGCACACGCTCAAAATACTCGTTTAAGAGCGCAAGCTATATCAGGACGTGATCCAATCGAGAATATCCAAAAGCAGATGCAGAAGCATTGGGATTATATGGGTGATTTACCCATTCGTAATTGGCAAGGCTTTTTAGCATTTGAGTTGCATTACGAACTTCATATTGTGGCTTTGTTATTCATCAATAGCCGTATCAGCAAAATCGAGTATTCTGCGAAATATATCTGTAGTTAGCAAAAGCTAGGATATCAATTTTAGATTCCTACTAAACTTAAGCGACCGTACTATGGAGTTCTCCTGGGCGTAGAGGTAGCCCATCGTAGACATCGCTCCCCTCTGAAGTTAATAACCAAGGACTGTAAAGTGACTTCAATTAGGCAAACCAGCCCGCGATGCTAGTATAGCCACTGCGATCGCATCTTGGAATCACAGTAACTTTTATCACTTATTTTTAAAAAACTTTCCTGATATACACCAACTTTGTCTGTCAAAAGAAGTATTGGTGCAAGTCAAATGAAATACCATGAGTGATATCAGTCTACTGATGGCGAGTGTGCTAGTAACAGCGCCAATCTCTGTGCTCAATTCACCTGAGCAGCCCGTAATTATGTCAGATATTCCGGTGCAGCAGTCAACACAAGAAAATTTATCTCAAGTTGTCTCACCTGCTGAAATTACACCGCCTGAATTTGTGCAGCCAGATATAACCACCTCATCAGCTATCAATAGTAAATACGAAAATATACTTAAAAAAAGTAAAGAAAAAATTCAATTCATCAGTTCCCCTAACTTACCTAAATTAAAAAATACTCAATCTGCAACAGAAGTCGCACAGAAC
>NNBV01002686.1_pt1 | contig 11272 bp, 12 predicted proteins | sample 1173771 | NCBI WGS metagenome assembly NNBV01 (sample SAMN07173938, study PRJNA388173) | plant metagenome | isolation source: symbiotic tissue sample KVS11 | place: Norway: Troms, Kvaloya island
GGCAAGTATGACGAGCACGGTATTCAATACGCTGATGCGAGAAAAATCCTTGAAGGGACGGAAGTGAGATACACGCACTCCTTTTTCGGCATAGAAAACTTTAACGGGCACGGAGGTTACTTCAATGCCGCGCCATGCTGATCGTACTAGCACTTCAATCTCAAATTCAAATTTCACGGTAATGAATTTCAGTTTTTCCATAGCGCGGATAGGATAGAGGCGATACCCCGATTGTGTATCGTTCATCACCAGCCCGGTCTCTACCTTAAACCAGAAATTTGAAAACTTGTTTCCAAAACTACTTTTACCCGGAACGGACGACTGCTCCATGTTGCGTGCTCCGATGATAATCGCGTCCGGAATTTCTTCCATCTTATCAAGAAACTTATACAGGTCGTCAGCAAAATGCTGACCGTCTGAATCGATGGTGATAGCGTGATGATATCCCAATGCCAGCGCTTTCTTAAAGCCTTGTCGCAATGCCCAGCCTTTTCCAACATTCTTTTCATAGCTCACCAGATTAATGTGAGGATATGCATTTACTATTTCAGAAGTAGAATCGGTCGATCCATCATTCACCACTAAAACCTGATCGGTATAGCCAAGCACACTGTCCAGCACTATCTTCAATGTTTTTTCATTGTTGTAGGTGGGAATCAATACACACACCTTATGCTGACGAAAACGATCCTGTATGGAAATAGCTTCTGTCATTATGCGGTGTGGAATAGGCTTTTGAGTTTAAAGAAAATGATGTCAGCTGAAAAAAGTGTAGCTATCACTTTTAGGCCATCCGTTGTAGGCTCTGATTTGATCTCTGCTTCTATTTCACTGTGCACAGTAGGATCAAGAATGCTGAGAAATTTCAAATGGTCGGCTGTCCGGATCAGAAACGTTTGCTGCGTTTCTTTTTCCAGTACTTCCTTCACCATTTGCATCATGCATACGCCCGGCACTACTGGTTGGCCAGGAAAGTGTCCGTTGAAAATGGCATGTAGTGGATTGATCTGCAAAGTCGCGTTGATGGTTTGCCCCTCATTTTTGCAATGTAGTATTTGGAAAAAATCATTGAGAAGCATAGCTACCGATCCAGTTTTTTAAGACTGATTTGCATGTTGAAAGTATAGTGCTGCAAATGTACGGAATCGGGAGCGAGGTGCGGTGCTCCGCTCATCTTCATTTCTACTTTTTTCTTGCCTTTTCCTGTCTTTTCGGCTCTCAAAAAAGAAGTGCAGTCCTTGTCAGTGATGAAGTAGTCGGTTTCCTTTTTTGAGGACAGCGCATACCATATTTCATTGCCCGAAGTAAAGCTTTTCAGCGATTGATTGTCTCGTGGAAAAAGTAACAATTCAAAATCTTTCCGCAGTGTGTTGATCACGGCTTTGTTACTAAATTTATTCACCGCTTGCTTTGCGGTAAACGTTCCGTCATGCTTAAATTCAAAATCGAAGAAGGTGAGGCCCGCTTCGCTGGTGAACACAACCCGTACTGAACTATCGGGCATGGCTTTGAAAAGAAGTAATCCGCTGATGTGATTGCCGATTACATCTACGGAGGCGTTGTACCAGTCAGCCTTAAAAGGAGGTTTGAATTTGGTGAGGCAATCCGCAGTTATACTCGCGGGTTGCAACTGATTGGTGTAAGCAGTAGAGCCACAACTCCACAGCAACCACAAGCTACTTAATGATAAACAAATCGTCACTAAGCGTGGCATTCAGTTCTTTTTGAGTAAAACGAATAAGTGTATTGTCGCCCGATGGTTCGCGCATGTCGATGGTAGAAATGGAATAATCTTTCTTGTCAGCATACACGATCACTGTTTGAAAGAACTCCTTCAATGCTTTCCCCACAGGCGTCATTTCCAGCAGCCAGGTGTTATCATTTTGAAAAACGCGCACTGTGAAATCTTTGTTGTCGAGTATTGTTCCCTGCACACAGTCCACCACAATGCGATTGACTTGCTGAAATAATTTGTTTGACTTCACATTCATCTTGTTTTCTTTTTCATGCTCACGAATGAGAATCTGATCGCCATTCATGATCAATAAATACTGAAAGGGCTTTTGATATTCGATGCGAACACGATTCGGTCTCTTGAAAGAAAACTTGCCTTCCGATAAAATCTTCTCTGATAAAACCGAAAGATTTTTCTCCTGAATGAAGTTGCTTTTTATGGATTGTATTTTCTTTGACTCAGCTGAGAAAGTGGTTTTGAACTGAGTAAGGTTTTCTACGGAGGTAAAACCTTTGTATTGAGCATAGGCCGGTTGTGTAAAAAATAGAACAACCATCACAAGGAGTACGACCAAAGACGTGTTGATGTATTTAAAATGGAGAACAGAATTAAGCATAAGGTTTTTCATTCAATAACTCATCCAGTCTAGCAACTTTCAATCCACGTTTAATGATATAATTAATCACCCGAGGTAAAATAGCAATAGTAGTTTCACTGAAATCATGAAACAATATAACATCGCCCGCCTGAAGGTTTTTAGTGACCGATTGAAATAATTTTTCTTCATTTCTGGTTACTGTGTCCATTGAGCGAATACTCCACCCGGTGGTCATGTAATTACCCTTCCGTATCGCCTTTGCTACATTTGGATTGGTAACTCCATACGGCGGCCGGAAGAAGCGTGGTTTTACCTGGATGGTTTTTTCAATGATTGCATCGGTGAGGCGGAGTTCTTCATTTATTTTCTCCGCGGATTGAAGAGAGAATAAATTTCCATGCAGAAAACTATGGTTGCCCACGAGGTGTTCCTGTTCATGAATCTTGTGCAGTAACTCCGGATTTTTCACCACGCGATTGCCAATGCAAAAAAACGTTGCTTTCACCTTGTAGGTATTCAATATACTCAGAATCCGATCGGTCATTCCCGGCAGCGGGCCATCATCAAAAGTAATGGCCACCGCTCCGCTCTGAATCGTTCCTTTGCATTTTGTGTTGATGAAAAAAGAAGCGGAAAGCGTAACTGAACCGTATGCTTTTATTCCTGTGAAGACGAAAAACAAGAGTACATAATACCAAAGACTCAATCCGATAGAGAGGTGTACCGTGATCAGCGCAATGAGAATGACTACTGTTGTGATATTAACGGTCTTGTTATTCATCCTGCTTCCACTAAAATGAATGAATGATGATCGCCTAAATACTGGTTGTAAATTAACAGGCGATGAATGGGTTTGTTTACTGCTTTGTTTTGAAGAACCGTAGCTGGTACTCTTTTCTCTTTAATGATTTTTGCACTAAGCCAGAGTGCAAAAGCATTGGCGCTAGGGTACTCGCCACACAGATGTTTATAAACTCCTGTTGCAGTTTCTTTGAAAAGAAGCTCGCTAATCAGTTCATACTTCTTATCCGTTTCAAGATCACCATTTTTACCGGTGAGTAGTAAATCAATATCTTCCGGAGTGAGTAAATGCCGGGAAAGAAACTGTGTGATCTTACTTTGAAGCTGATCAATACCTTCCGGTTTGTAAAAAGTAGCTACTCCTTTTACTTCCGCATAGGTATGCTCATTTTTATGTTTTGATAAGAGAAAATATGCCGCTCCTTCTCCCTGAAGGATTCCTTTGCTTTGATGGTTATATAAACTGAGGCTGGAAGTATTCTCTTTTTTATATAAGGAAAACCGATTCATGATTTCATACATGAGCGGAGTCATTTCATCCATGCCACCAACAAGCACGTTCTGATGATCGTCCACCGACATCAATCCATCCAGCAATGCATTCTCAAAAGAGAAAGCGCGTTGCGAATAGGTTTGATTGTATCCCAGGCACTGCAGTAATAAAGCGACCTGTGAGCCAATAGTATTGTGAGTAGACTGAATGAAAGGAGTGGGGTTCAGCGCCTGCTCTTCATTGGTGATCATCTTGCTGAGAAAGGTACCGGTGTCTTCCAGGCATCCGAACGCTGTTCCTGTAATGATGGCATCTGGCTTTTCAAGCTGTGCTTCTTTTAATGCATACAGGGCAGAAGCTATTCCCATGCGAATGATGCGGCTCATTCTGCGAAGTAGTTTCTGATCGATCCATGCAGTATAGTCCGGTTCAATACATGTCAAGCGACCGCTATATGATCCTGGTTGATTTAAAAAATCAGGATCTCCAAATGTGGCTTGCGGAGATATATTCCCAATACCATTGATATACGCTCCCATCAGTTTTTAGAAAAAAGGATGGAGGAACAATTGCCACCAAAGCCAAACGAATTACTCATCACATGACGAATGGATAATCCCTTTTCGAATTTGAGATGAGGGGAATAATTCAGTTCAGGTATTCTGTTTTCAAACCGGAGATTTGGATAAACACAACCGTGCATAAGTGAAAGCACGGAGAACACCGCTTCAATGCCGCCACTTGCGCCTAAGGTATGACCCGTATATGCTTTTGTAGAACTTACTTTCGGAACGTTTTCAAATACACGCTGCACGGCAATCCCTTCGGAGCTGTCATTGTTCTGTGTACCCGTTCCGTGCAGGTTGATGTAATCGATGTCAGTAGATTTTAAGTTGGCCATTGCCAATGCCTGGTTCATGGCCATGTATGAACCTCTGCCTTCAGGTGAAGAAGCGGTTTGATGAAAGGCATCATTCGTGTTAGCAAATCCGGCCACTAATGCCAGCGATTGAAGTTGCTCTTCGCGAAGAACACGCTCAGAAACTAATACCACATATCCGGCGCCTTCGCCTAAATTCAATCCTTGCCGGTTTACATCAAATGGTTTGCATGGATTTTTATCCAGAATCATCAGGCTGTTAAATCCATTCAATGTAAACTTTGTCAGTGCATCGGTGCCACCGGCAATCACCACATCCAGCTGATCATTGGCGATGAGGCGTGAACCCAACTGGATGGCATTGACAGAAGAAGAACACGCGGTATTAATGGTGGAAATAAAATCGCTTACTTTAAGCTGCCCGGCAATCCATTCGGTAGTGCTTCCACATTCGTGATGAATCACATCGTGTAAATCTCCTTTTGTTTTATCTTTTAAGAAATCAACAACGAAATTTTCCGTTTTATCCATGCCTCCAACTGTCGTGGCCGAAATGAAACCGGTTCTCCATTTGGATGTGTTTTTAATAGCGGAATGAGTGATCGCTTCCTGTGCTGCAGCGAGACCAAGTAAGGAGGTGCGTGTGATGCTTCTTTTTATTGCTAATCGATTGGCTAATTCTGTGTTACTAAGTTTTACTTCTCCTACAGGCAGTTCGGTTTTATGAATGGTATCAAATAATGTAATCTGAGAGATGCCCGAGTGCTCACGTTCCAGCGCATGAAATGTCTCTGTCACCGAATTCCCGATGGCAGTTATGCATCCCAGACCTGCAACGTGTATTCGGGCTTTCAATGCAATTTATTTCGGCTTGTGTTCGGTAATGTATTCCGCCATCGTATTGATGGATTGAAAGATTTTTGGTCCTTCCTGCGGGTTGGCAATCTTTATGTTATAATGCTGCTGAAGTAATACAATCAGTTCCAGCGCATCAATTGAATCCAGTCCAAGTCCCTTTACAAATAATGGCTGATCATCCGCAATGTCTTCCGGTTTAAGGTGATTTAGATTTAATGCCTCAATGATTTGATTTTTCAAATCGGTCCTCAATTGTTCCATATTACTGATTGTAGAGTTTGCTTATTGTTTCGCTGGTATGATCCAGTCCCACATCTTTTTTTTCTTTCTCTGTTAAATATAAAAAAACACCGTATGCCTCTTCATTGGTTTCCACCCATCCCGCTATGCATTGCTGAGCTCCCCGTTGCATGACCTGGTCAACATAACCCGCAATGAACTCCGGATTAAATTGTTCGAAGATAAAGAATCCGTTTTCACCTTTCAGCCCGTGACGTATACAAATTTCGCCCAACACAATATTGGGCAAAGTGTAAACGAAAAGCGCAGGACTGGCAATTTGTTTTGTGCTTTTAAGGTATTTGCGATCCGTATCCAGACTTGAACTTGCATTGGATAACACGACCGCTACTTTATCAGCGGAAGCTTCTTCATTGACCTTTCTGTTTTGCAGTAATACTTCGCAGGCAAGAAAACCAAGTTTGGCAAGGTGATCCATTTTATAAAATTTCGGATAACCCGGATTTACGAACTCATAAGCAGCAGTAAGAAACTGATCGAGCGCAAACTCAGCCTGTCCGGTAAATAGAACCGTACCGTTTTTGCTGATGCGATGATTTCGTAGGGTGCTATGCGAAGTAATGAAATTCACTGCCTTGATCTTATGAAGTCAATGATTGATAATTGATCATCCGTGCTAATCGCTTCAATGCGGTAGCATGATCTCTTACATAAGGATTGCTCTGATCCCAAACATAACCCGCCAGTACCGAACAGATTTGTTTTTTAATCTCAGGATCCTGTTCCTTGCTGTAGAATATTTTTTCAAGTGTGCCATCGTACCAGTTCGTAACGTACGAGCGAAAAGTATCTACACCTTGTTGAATGAGTTGAGTGTAATCTTTATCCCAGTCAATGGTTTCACCCTTCAACTGTCGAATCACTAATTTACTTGCGGTATGACTTGATACTGTAGCAAACATTACTCCGGATGAAAAGATCGGATCAAGAAATTCGGTAACGTTACCTGTGAGCACAAAACCTTTTCCGTAAAATTTATCTGTTGTAGCTGACCATGATTCCAGTTTGCGGGGTTCAAAGATAAATGAGGCATCACTAAACCGGTCTTTAAGATAAGGAAGACCATTCACCAGCGCGTTGAATTGTTGTTTAAGATCGCCAGGTATAGTATTGAAGAAATCAAAGCTGCCAACAAAACCTACCGAAGTAACTCCTGTAGAAAAAGGAATAATCCATACCCATGTGCCCGGTGCATAGCTGACGATGGTAATGCGATTAGGCTCATCAAATTTCATCCGGTGCGGATCTTGTACATGAGCAAACACTGCTTTGCGTTCACCTAAAGTTGATGGCTTATCCAAATTGAAGAGGCGTGGAATAACGCGACCATATCCGCTTGCATCTACAATGAAACGCGCTTCTATATTTTCTGTGCTTCCGTCTTTATGCTGAACTGTAGTGATTGAACTTTCGTCCTCCTGAAACTGAATGCCGGTGACCATCGCTTCAAATGCAACGGGCACACCTTTGCTCTCTACTGTTTTGATTAATGTGTTGTCGAACTCAGCACGCGGTACCTGCCATGTCCACGACCAGCCCTTGGTGAACTGCTCGCTGAAATTGAAATCGGCAATCACTCCGTCCTTCACGAACTTGGCACCGAATTTCTCCTGGAAGTTTTTCGCTTTTACTGCTTCCAGCAACCCGGCATCTTCCAATACTTCCATGCATCGCGGTAACAGACTTTCACCAATGACAAAGCGAGGAAATTTTTCTTTTTCAACGACGCGCACAGAGAATCCTTCTTTCTGAATCATCGCTGCCGCAATACTTCCCGCAGGCCCGGCACCGATTACTAGTACGTCTGTTTTTTCTGTAGTCATTTATAATTCTTTTTTGAAAATGATAGCTGCATTACATCCGCCAAATCCTGAAGCCGTCTTCAGGCAGATGTTGATTTCTTTTTGTTCTAATTTCTCAATCACATTTACCGGCTGGCTTACGCCTGATTCTTCGTAGCCAAAAGAGGGAAGGAGTTCATTGTTTTGTAATGCATGAATGCTGATGACCGACTCAAGCACACCCGCAGCTCCTAAAGTGTGACCAAAGTATCCTTTCAAACTGTTTAGTGGTACCTCATTCATTCCGGCAAGATGAAAGGCTTTTGCTTCCATCTCATCGTTATAAAGAGTTGCTGTTCCGTGCGCGGAGATGAAACTGATATCATCTTTACTGATACCGGCTTCACGCAAAGCTTGTTGGATTGCCGCATTCAATTCTTCTCCTGTTCGTGATGGACCTGATATATGGTTGGCATCATTACTTAAACCTCCGCCAATGAGTTGTATTTTCTTCTTTGTAGTGATGGTAGTAGGATCGGAAGTTAGTATAATGGTGCTGGCTGCTTCGCCAAGATTCACTCCCTTTCTTTTTTTATCGAATGGTTTACATGTTTCTGTACTCATTGCCTGAAGCGATTGAAATCCGGAGATCACAAAGTAGGAGAGTACATCTGCACCAATCACTATGGCATGATCGTATTGATTACTTTCCAAAAGATATTTTGCGGTAAGCATGGCCATCACACCAGAGATACATGCGCTCGACACAACTACAGGCGTGTTTGTATTGCCAAAGAAACGGGCTATTGTCTTCGCTGCTTCGTGCAGATGGATTCGCTTATCGTCATCTTGTCCTTGTTCCAGTAGTTCGATATTTCCTTTCGTTGAAGAGAGAATAAAAGTGGTTCTTTCAGATGCAGCATCGACAGCTGAATTTTTCAATGCACCTTCTGCTGATTGTACCGCCAGTTTTTCAAAACGTGTCAGTGAAGTATAGCGCTCATCGTTAACCAGTGTATCACTTATTTTACCGAGCGACAATTCTTCTTTGATTCCATCGTATTGAACAAGGGCAATGCCGGATTTACCATGACGCAAGGCGCGATAGTTCTCTTCAGTAGTAGCACCCAATGCAGAGATAATGTTATCCGAAGTGACCCAGGTTGTTCTCATGGACTTAGTCGAGGTTCCATTTTTGTTTCCATACTTCAAAAAAAGAAGGATTGGTAAGATGGAGCTGAAATGAGTTCACATCTACAAAAACCTGGGTGGTAGTGCCGGTGGCCACCAATTCCATCGTCTTCGCTTCAAAAATTTTATATTCAAAGTGAAGCTTGGCTGCGGGGGTATTAATGTGGTTGACCTGTACAATGACACTTTCGCCATAGCGCAGGGGCTTTTTATAATCACAGTGTACCGATACGACAGGCACGGCAAATCCTTCTGCATAAACATCAAGATAAGAGATGCCAAAGTGCCTACCGAAAGCCTCACGACCGTCTTCAAAATACCGGATGTAATGCCCATGCCATACTATGCCCAGGGGATCAGCTTCGTTGAATCGTACAGTAACTTCGGTTTGGTATTGAAGCAAGGAGGAATAGAATTAAAAGTAAGATTTATGAATTTTTGCGATAGTATTTTTTACGCCACCGTTCGTAGTCACTCTTGTTGATGTCCTTAATGATTTTATAGATTGCTCCCGCCCAGTAATTACGAATGCCAAAGCCCATGGGAGCCTGCATCATTTTTTCGGTGATCAGCACTTCTTTGGTATCCATGTTGATAAACGTTACCCAAACGATGGCTTGCTCAGAAGGCTTATTGAATGACTCTACATTGAACATTAACCCAATTCCTTGTAATCCTTTGAAGTCGTACTTGCTTACAATTCCCTGTATGTCTGATGCCTTCAGAAAATGCTCCGTCATGGTATCGGTGATCCGGTCGTGGAGATCCAGTTTACCATTGTGAATAATGGTTATCCTCGTCTCATTTTCTACCCGTGCTTTGTCGATTGCACGTGCTATATCATACTTCTCACTTTCTTTAATCATCAGATTGTTGAGTGATTCCAGGGTCTCAAGCGTACGGCCAGTATCCGCCCAGACATCACGATCACCCACAAAACGGACTTGCGTAAAATCAAGACCAAGCCACGTGACAGGAGTGTTCGAACTGAAAATATCATTCTTCGTCTGCGCATGGGCAGACACAGCAAGACTAAAGATTAAAATGAATTGAATCGCTTTGGTTTTCATCGCTGTTTCGTTTCTGTTTAGCACTAATTACTTAGAGGCTTTTTTTCGCATGAAGATAAAATCTCCGCCTTCATCACCGGCTTCCGCAATCACTCCTTCTTGTGGAACCGTAGCACTGTTATTGATCACCGCCAAGCGCAAGCTGCTGAAGAGCTGTTGTGCCGGAAGGAATTTTTCCTGGTTCTGTGTTAATCGTTTCAACAGGTACTCTACAAATACCGAACGATCAGGCACAGCAGTGAGTGTTCCGCTGGTGATGGCTCTGCGGCTTGGCATCTTGTAGAGTAATTGATAGTCAATGGAAGCAGATTTGATGGCGCTTGCATCTCTTGTGCGGAAAATACCTCCGCTGAAACAGGCATCACTCACCAGTAATGTATGTGCTGAGTTGATTCCTCTTAATTGTTCTCGCAGGTCACTGTTCGAAAGCCAGTTGGAAGGATCTTCGGTAGTAGCATCTTTTGGCCACCAGTATCCTTGTTTTATTTTCTCATCCCAGAATCCATGCCCCGCATAAAACAGCAGCAGGTTATCATTGGTGGTTACCCGATCGCGAAGCTTATACAAAGCAGAAAAAATTTCTCCACGTGTAGGATTTTCCAACAACAAAATATTACCAGGTTCAAAATCATAAAACTGACCTAACGTCTCTTTCATTTTACGTGCGTCCGTTACCGGGTGATCCAGGTTGAGACGTGGATCATTGTATTTGGATACACCGATGAGCAAAGCAAAATACTGACCTCCCGGTTTTATTGCTTTATTTTCGGTAGAGGTGGTTGCCGGTACTGTCGTTGTTTTGTTATCCTTCTTTGTTACATCTCGTGTAGAGGTAGTAACAGGAGGTGTTGTGGTTTTAGTTGTGGTAACTTTAGGTTTGCTTTCTTTGTTATCGGCTACCTGTTTGGTAGTGGTAACAGGGCTGATCACAACAGGAGACGTTTTACGCTGGCTCCATACGGTATATTCTTTCTTTTCAATTTTCTCAAGCATCAGAAATACTGTGCTTCCCCAGTAATTGCGAACACCCCGTCCTGCCGGTGGTGCTGTTAGTTGCTCGGTGAAGAGTAATTCTTTGGTATCCATATTCACAAACGTAAACCAGATTGTTCCTTTATCAGCGGGTTTATTGAAGCTCTCTACATTCAGCATCAGGCCAATTCCATTCAGATTTCCGAAGTCATAACTTTTTAGAATGTTATTGATAACCCCGGTATTAAATGCTTCCTCATCTGTCGGGTTATCGACAAGCATGGAACTGAGGTCGAGTGCTTCGTTGTGACGAAGAACAGGGGAGAAGTCGGTTGTTACCTGCTCTTTATGAAATGCTTTTTTTACATTATATTTCGATGCCTCTTTGATCATCAGATCATTCCATGCAGTCACCATATCTTTCAGCTGTGTGTCGGTAGCGATGCGCTCGCGCTCACCAATAACTTTCGCTTGAGAGAAATCGATTCCCAGCCAGGTGAAAGGAGTCTTCGGATCAAACAACTCACTGGTCTGGGCATTGGCAGATAGTATTGTCAGTGCAACAGCAAGGGTCAGGAATATTTTGATATACT
>NNBV01002806.1_pt1 | contig 11215 bp, 8 predicted proteins | sample 1173771 | NCBI WGS metagenome assembly NNBV01 (sample SAMN07173938, study PRJNA388173) | plant metagenome | isolation source: symbiotic tissue sample KVS11 | place: Norway: Troms, Kvaloya island
TTATAAGAGAGTTATGATAAGGCAGCATGCAGTATTTTTCTTATTGATTTTACTGGGGGCTTGTGCAAAAGACGAGCCCACGAGCAGAAAAATTGAATTCAGGAAACAGGCTGAGCCAGTGTGGCAAGGTGTGTTCACCGCGGCTGACCCGAGTGTTATTCGGGATGGTGACACATTGCGTATGTATTATTCAAGCCTGCTCGTTAGTCCGACAGAGAAACTCCTGGTTGCCGGAGCCAAATCGATTGATGGGCTTCATTGGATTCCCTCTGATAATGTTATTGGAAAAGAAAGTGTTGCCCTTGATGTCAACTCCAACTCCTGGGACAATCATCTGGAAGCTGTGACCGTATTAAGGCAAGGAAATGAAACATGGATGTACTATTGTGGTTATCCCGAAGAAGCAGATGTAGCAGGAACCATTGTTGCCGAAGGTCAAATTGGTTTAGCCAAATCAAGTAACAACATCACCTTTACCCGGGCTTTCGGTGATCCCGTTCTTAAGCTGGGAGCTACCAATTCGAAGGATGCAAACGCGCTCTTCTCACCTGCTATCATTAAAGAAGGCAATACTTACTACATGCTTTATGTAGGCTATTGTATTGAGAATTGTACTCCCGCTTTTATTGGAATACTTGGCGCTACTTCTACAGATGAAAAAGTCTGGACAAAACTTAACCAACCCATTATCAGCGGCACAGACTTCGATTTAGAGTGGGCTCAGGTAATCAAAGAGCCTGCTCTCGTCAAAGGCCCGGATGGTATCTTTTATCTTTTTATTTCAGGAGACAAATTTATTGGTGTGGCAAGGAGCAATAATATACTCGGGCCTTATGAAGTCTATCCTGATCCTATATTGAAAATAGATTACGACTGGGAGTCAACGTCAGTGATTGCTCCTTCTGTGCTCATTGAGAATAACAAAGTACGCATGTGGTACATGGGAGTTGTTGCCTCTGGAACTGGAGCTGATTTTGCAATTGGATATGCCGAATCTGATTTTCCATTCAATTGGTAGAGTTGGGGGCATAATTAATTATGTCTGATATCTCCATCACAGTGAAGTTAAAGGCAATTAGTCGTACAAATCATAAAGAGCGTATTCAGGCGCGGTGATAACACCGACCTGAGGCAAATACATACGCCGTAATGTAGGTTCTTAACGTGTGTGCTATTAAATTTCGTCGGCAACATAAGACAATGTATTTAAGCGTATACGTTTTATAGATAAACCTTGGCAACAACACTTTTGGACAATTAATCAATGACAGAAAAAAAGTTAACTAATGCAGATAAAAAAAGAATAAAGGACGACATAAGTTTGACCTTCATTTTTGTGACACTTTTTACATTAGCACTTATACTTCTTTTCGCAATTGGATTTGGTGTTGCTTATCTGTTTGGTGTTCGGCCGTCAAACGGATTTGGGACAAGAGTGTTAATAGCAATTGGGACTCTTTCATTGCCGCTCCTTCTGATTGGATGGACCAACATTATCAGGTTTATTGACATACGTAGAGCTAAGAAGATATTAATCACGACAACTGATTACAAAATAGAAACTAAAAAAGAGGGATCGGTTCTGGTAACTACTACGAAGCCAAAAATTAAGCTGGATCTATACGACAAAATTGTACCACTATTACGACCAACTGATGCGATTAACATAGAAATTTCCAAATTGAGTAAAACTCTATTATTTCTCTCTCACGACAGTGAAAATTTAATAGAGAAAATTGATAGAGAAGAAGAAAGATAGAAGACAAGTGCATAATTTTTTTACTGTGGAAAAATTTTCAGTATGCAGACAATTTGAGTTAGGATAAAATGAGATACAAAAATGCATACTGATAAACCAGAGATTAAAGAAGCATTACTGTATACCAAGTATTCACTATTCATTACTATTATATCCCTGCCATTCGGACTTATGGGATACTTACTTAACGATAGTGGCTCATTTGCAATAGACGTAATGGCTTATGCATTTGTGGGATTTTTTATTGGACTCTTATCATTACTTATCTGGCAGTTGAAATTGAAAAAACTTCGGAGAAATTTGTAAAAGACTTGTTGACGGCTGTCTGCGTTTGGTTAATCAACATAATCGTCCGCGGGAGTCTTAATGCAACGCCAGATTGAATTAGCAGGCCTCGGGTTTCACCTCCTCGCCTTTGCTGGTGTTCTTCACCAGCAAACAAAATGAACTTAAGTATCAGATAAAATCAAAGAACAACGAAACTATGATTAATCATTGATTTGAGCTTTCGACATATCTTAATATGCTTACATTGTAGGCAATAACAAACAGTCCTAAAAAATAATGATTAAACTAACTGCTGCGGCTCTACTTATTGTACTATCTATCTCTACTTCCTCTGGGCAAAAGCATCATCACAAAGTATTTACCTCTGACATCGATAACTTTTGGCAAGCTTACGACAGTATTCAAACTACATCGGATAGTTTGAAGCAGCTTTATTATATACAAACTCTTTACATTGACAAAGGCACCGAAGGGTTAAAGGATTTCATGAAGGCCAGGGATTATTCAGCAGTATTGTGGGTTAAACTAATTCATAAACTGCCGAAGTTTTGGAACTCCATCCGACTGAATACACTTCTGGTGAAGGACAAAGCAGAGGAAATTGAAAAGAGTTTGGAAAAGCTGCGATTGCTTTATCCCTCTCTTAAAGAAGCCGAGTTATATTTCACCATTGGAGGGCTTCGTTCGGCAGGAACCACAACGAAAGGTAGAGTATTAGTAGGAGCGGAAATCGCGACCGGGAATGCCACCACAGACGTATCTGAGTTTCCCAACAAATGGCTGGAAGGTATTTTTAAAGTACAGCGTGAAGACAACATCGTGCCGCTGAATATCCATGAATATGTACATACGCAACAAAGGGGAAAGCCGAAAAATCTGTTAGGCTTATCCATTAAAGAAGGAGCTTGCGACTTTATTACCGAATTGGTTATCGGACGATTGATGCAAGATAGTTATACGCAATACGGCAGGAAGCATGAACCAGAATTGAAAGAGAAGTTTAAGCATGATATGTTTTCTACTGATTATAGTCAGTGGTTATACAATGGCAATAAGACTGATGCCATCGCTGACCTGGGTTACTTCATGGGTTATACTATTTGTAAGTCTTACTACAATAACGCAATAAATAAAAGTGAGGCAGTAAAGGATATTATTGAACTGAACTACTCTAATAGCAATTCCGTGGAGCGATTTTTAAAATTGTCCGGGTATTATGCCAAGCCTACCATAAGAACAGATCAATGAAGATTATGACTCACACCTTATTATGATGTTCCAATAGTGCTCTAGCCTTTGCTGGTGTTCTTCACCAGCAAACAAGATGGACTTAACTATCAGATGAAATCAAAGGAACAAAGACGCTATTGTATTTGAATTAAATCATAGAAACCTATTGAAGTTGAAAGCTTGTTGATAAAGAATACCGACCTGAGAAAAAATTAAATAACCTAACAAAATTATTACAACGTAGCTGATGGATGAAAAATCGCTTAAAGTCAACGATCAGACGCTGGACTTTGTATTTATTGAAGGAGCCGATTGCTGGCAGACAAAGTGTATCATTGATGGCCATGAAATCGCAATAGAGATTGATAAGTATTTTCACAATCAAAATGAAATTGACTGGAATCACTTTGAAAGATTCTTTAGTTTCATAAGTGAAAAGGGACTACTCGGTCTATTAATTGCTGACTCACAAGATTTAGTGAATGAATTAGGAAAAGCTTTTTACAGAAGAAGTTCTGATGAAACCAAAGCCTGGAGAATGGGATTCAATAATTCAATTTATTACAATGGAAAAACAGATGGCTCTTTTATTCGTGATGGTTATTCTTATTCTATATTGTTTAATTTCAGTGCAAGAAGAGGAAGTGAAATATACGGAGACGAGTATGGACTTTATCTAGTGGATGTTGAGAATTTGATAATAACAGGAACACGAAGACATCAATGCTAATAAGAAGATTAATAAATTACGTTTCTTCTATTAAAGATGTTATAATGACTGGTTAACGTGATTGCTCTTTTGATAATCGCTCCCAATTAGCGTGAGTTTTCCAATCGTGTTTGACTGAACTAAGCACGAATTACAAACGAGTACCTTGTATTTTCATTTGACTATATGCGCCAGAAAAAAAAGCAGATCGATTTATTTTCTCTGTGGCGCATGGATACTACATGCATTGATACCACGGGCTAAAGCCCGTGGCTACCAAGATTTCATCCCTACGGGATTTTGATGCAGCTGGTGTCCACGATAATTTATGAGTGATCGGCTTTGTTGAGTAATACGGGCTAATACGCAAAACGCTGAATCAAAAACGAATCAGTCTTACTAATTAAAATCATTCTCGCCTTGTTTGATACTAAGATCGCGCTAAAAGTTAAGGGTAAGATTGCATAGCTCAGCAGCAATCAGGTCACCAAACAATAAATAGACAATTGCCAGCATTACATAACTACATCACCTTCTTAAACTTAGCCTTTCCGAAAAGCATCATAGTTATCGCTTGCTTACTTTTAGTATCGAAAACCAATGAAGCTCCATCATCCGGATTGAGAAACTCACCTTCCCCAACAACCGGAAGCACTTTATATCTGTAGCCTCTGTCATTGCCATACAACGTACCTTCCTCCACATTAAATCTGATCTTCCATTCTTTATTGTCAACGTTCTGGTATTCTCCCTCCAGCAGTTTCAGGTATTCAATAGAAACCTTTTTGATCAGATCGTCTGTCTTTACACCATTGTCTTTCAGGATTTTTATACCGCCTTCGTTGCCCGGATTTAGTTTTACGGATTGCTTATAATTTTCGATGGCCTCGGTTTTGTTTCCCAGTGCCATAAGCGCTTCACCATAGCTATCATAGACATTCCATGATTTAGGGAATACTTGTGTATTGAGTTTAAAAATGGCTGCTGACTCGTTCGCCTTGCCCGATTGCAGGAATTGATACCCCGTCATGTTCATTTCATTTTCATTGAGGTTGTAAACGCCCGTGGAATCTTTGATGCTATTGAAATATTTAATTGCAACCTGAATCCCTTCTTTCTCCATTTTGCCTGACAATGATTGAGCAACCGATTTTTTCGGAAGGTCGTAGGTTTTATCATAAAGAATCGCAGCAATGGCTTTCGTCATTTCATTGAGCGGAGCTCTTCCCGTGTTGTTCAATAACACAATGAATGATTGATCAGATGGGATTCGGGTAAGCTGTGTGTTAAAACCATCTATTCCGCCTCCATGGCCCACTGTTTCTATCCGATCGGCCGTATTACCTATTGGCATTTCATCAATGTCCCAACCATAGCCATAATGCCCTCCGCCTGCCGCAATGTGTTTGGCAAATAACAACTCCTTATTCTCCTTCCGCAATAGTTGATCGCCATACAATGCCTGGTTCCAGAGATACAAATCTTCTACGGTTGAATACAATGCTCCTGCAGCGTAAGGAACCGACATATTAATAAAATTTGCGTTGACATAAGACCATCCATTTTTTTCATAGCCACCGGCCCTGTTCTTCAACAAAGGTTCAGAATGATCATATCCTGTATTCTTCATATTGAGCGGAGTAAAGATGTTCTCTTGCAATACCTGCTCGTACGATTTACCTGTCACCTTCTCAATAATGTAACCCAGTAACATATAACCTGAATTGCTGTACTCATTTTTTTCTCCGGGTTTGAATTGCAGTGTGGAGTCAGCGAACAGGTTCACAAGCTGCATCGGATTGTAAAAGTTACGGCTGATGTTTCTGGAGAATCCCCGAAACGAAGTAATATTCGGAATTCCGGAACTGTGTGTCAGCAGGTGATGAATTGTAATTACCTCTCCGCTTTTTTTAGGATAGTCAGGAAGCCAGGTAGATATGGGCACATCTAATTTCAGTTTGCCTTGTTCAACCAACTGCATGATCAGCATGGAAGTAAATTGCTTCGTGATGGAACCTAACCTGTGTTTCGTGTCCGTCTGGTTCGGCATATTCCATTCCATATTAGCCAATCCAAAACCCTTTTTATAAAGGACTTTGCCTTTTTCAGCCACCAGAACAGATCCATTGAATTTTCCATAGTCCGCATAAGCACTTATCAGTTTATCAAGTTTATCGGCTTTGGCTTGCCCATAAGAGACATTAAGCGCGCATGATGCTATAAAGACTCCAAGGAAAACCGTGTTGATGATTGTTCTTTTAATCGTGCTCATTATTATTTCAGGTTCAGATGATCTTCCATTATCGAAAGTGCCAATTGGTCAATAAAAGATAAATCTTTAATTGACGAATTGGCACAACTAAATTACAGGTCTCCCGGAGTTAAACGCCCATTACAATTGTAAAATGATGTTAATGATTTGTGAAAGTTTCAGTCACCAGGCACTACAATTCATTTATTATAAAAAGTCACATCTTCACATTAATTAATCTGATAATTCTATTTCAGCATCCGGAATTTCCCGACACAGCATACAGTGTTTTGCCTGAAGCGTATATCTTAAATACTTTTTTACCTGCATCGGAAGGAGCAGTATTCAATACCGATATAAATTTAAATTCAACTTTATTAGCACTGGGGTGAACAAGATTCCATGTTTTACCTTTATCAGCTGAATGGAATATTCCATCCGGATGACCAACTATTAAATAAGGTCCCATTTGTTTGATGGATGAAATAGATGAAGAAGGGCGAAGTCCATCATCAATGGCTTTCCAGTTTTTACCACCATCCAATGAAATACGTATCCTTCTTGATTCGCTTCTTGTATTGTAAGATATAGCAGCGAATCCACCATCGATACGCTCAACGGCTATACCCACGCCACCTTCACTGATCACCCATTCCCAATGTTCACCTTTATCAATAGAACGCATGATGCCTTTCTGACCTGCAGCGATGAGCACACCATTTGCCTCCACCATGTCCATCGTCCAGCCTTCATTCTGTATTTGCTTCCAGCTTTTTCCTTTATCGGATGATTTGTAAAGACCAAAATCACTTCCTACGAACAATGTTCCATCGCTTGATTCCAAAATGGTTCGCATCAAATGCTGTTTGAAATTGGTATAGACCGGCAACCAGGTTCCTGCTGAAGTATTTTTTTGATAAATTCTTCCATCATAATTGTAGGCCATCACTCCGGATGGATTGAAAGTAATGGAAGTACTTTCCTGAACAGGAACATTCTCTTTTTCCCAAACAGGAGTTCTAAGATTACTTTGGCTGCGATACATTACATTTTTAACCTTTAGATATACCTCTGACTCCCCGGCAAAAATACCCTGAGGCTGTTCATTTTCAGGCAAACCTTGGCTGATGTCTTGCCAGGTTTGTCCGCCATCATGTGATTGTAAAAGGGTGCTGGCTGCTGCTGGATCAATAGTATTTGTTTTGACCGAATCGGCAGTGATGCAGTTTTTAGTCTTTGCCTGAGAAGCCAGTGGATAATCCAAAGCCTGATCAGTGCAAAAGACATTCAGTATAAAATAGAACAAAGGCAGATGTAAGAAGTGCATAGTGGATTTGATTTTAGTGAAATGATACAGCCAAATTACGGCCCCACCGGACTTGCACGCCTATTACAACTGTAAAATGATGTAAAACGAAGTGTAAAAAGATGCTATTAAGCCTTTACATAGGCTGAAACGGCAAGCGTTGTAAAAGCGCTGCCGACAATGGTAAAAACCCCGCGACACCAAAACTCTGGCAAGGGACTAATCCCTCGCTAAACTATCTGGACTCCGATTTCATCCTTTATAGAAATCTAACCAATGAATTACCTTAAAGCCACTACAATTTGCACTACCATCCTACTGATTCTGGGTATTAACAACCTCCTTTTTTCACAAACTCAAATTACAGGAAAGGTAACAGACATGAACGGTAAGAACCCTTTGGCTTATGTCAACATTGGGATAAAAGAAAAAAACATAGGAACTATATCAAAAGAAGATGGCTCTTTCTCCATTGATATCCCTTCCGATTATCAATCAGGCAGTTTAACCTTTTCAATAGTAGGATATGATGAATCAAACCTTTCAATCAGAGATTTGATGTCAACCGGAAATGTAGTTATACAACTTAAGGAGAAACCTATTCAATTTAAAGAAGTTGTAATTACAGGAAATAAACCAGTCGAAAAAAAATATGGCACTAAGAGACGTGGCGCCATTCATTTTACAGACGGAATTTTTAAAAAGGATGACAGTTTTGAAATTGGACAGGTAATCCGTCTTGGCAACACGCTCGCTCAAATCTCCTCGCTGAACGTTCACATTAACTCATCGCGTCCTGACAGTGCTGATTTCAGGATTAACTTTTACCGATATGACATTGAGGAAAACATTCCGAAAGAAAGAATAATCGAAAAGAGTATCCTGCAGCGACATGCTGTCACTGAAGGATGGTTAAAGTTTGATCTATCAAATTACAACATTTTTATAAAAGGGGACGTTCTGATGTCATTGGAGTTTATTCCTGAAACGGATAATGATGTCAAACAGATATTTTATGAAGTTAAGTTAGGAGGTTCATCAAAAAGCTTCTTTAGAAAAACCAGTTTAGGACAATGGACACGACCACCTCACCATTACTGTCTTTATGCGATAGCCATAACAGATAAAAATGCTCCCGATGAGCCTGATGATGAAGAAACACCACCAGCTTTTACTCTGAAATCTGACTTTTCAAATGAGCCATTCCATTTCTTTGTAAGACTGCCTAAGAATTATTCAAAAACCCATAAGCAAACTTATCCTGTAATTTACCTTCTTGATGGCAATGCTTATTTTGATCAGGTTTCCAATTCTGTAGACAGCTATATTAAAAAGAAGAAAGTTTCTGTTGACCCAATAGTTGTTGGCATTGGTTATGAGAATGCATATGTCATGGATTCATTACGAAACCGTGATTACACATTTCCGGATGCTCTTCCAGCAGATAGCTTTAAAACCAGCGGGCAAGGTGATAAATTCTACCATTTTATTAAGACAAAACTGGTAAGCTACATTGATTCAGCATATAGAACTGACAAATCAAACCGGACGATCATGGGGCATTCTCTGGGGGGTTATTTTGTGTTGTCTGCTTTTAATCAAAATCTATCCGATTCACTTGTCTTTAATAATTTCATTGCTGCAAGTCCTTCCATATATTACCATGACAATTATTTATCCAGGGAAATCAGCAGCTCTCCGATTTCTCAGAAAAACATAGAAAACATCAAAGTATATCTGACAATAGGAGAACGTGAAGTTTTAGAAAATCAAACCGATTTTAAACTATTTTCAAAGATACTGACTGATAAAAAAATTCGCGTTCACACTGAAGTGTATAAAGCTTTAGAGCATATGGGAACAGCTATTCCAACATTTGAAAGTGGTATCCAATTGTTTTTGAATAAATAGAATACTAAACAGCAATGGTTGCAAACGCACGACAGACAAGAACGCTGTCTGGCTTTTTCGTAACATCTTCAGATAAATGAACACCCTGCCTGGCAAACCTGCTCCAAACGAGATTGATGAGTGACTACACACCTTTATTTACGATGTTTTACAATCTTTTTACATTTCCCCTATGCAGTATAAGAGGTCGATAGCTTTGTTTTGCAATGTCTTCGAAATAACCTTTAAATCACAGTTAGAAATAATTGACAATGTATCAACTTAAAAAGTTAATCGCCTCTTCACTCCTAGTGTCGGTATTTTTTATGCCTTGTAATGGACAAATAAAAAGTAAGCAACCAAATGAACCTGTTGCTGAGCAACCATCATTTACAAGTAAAAATACAAAGCTTACCAAAACACAAGGCGCTGACGAGTATCAGCAGGTAGGTTGTAGTCTGCGAGACAGAGAGGGAAATATCTGGTTCGGTACTTCCAAAGAAGGTGTTTATCGATATGATGGAAAAGAATTTACGCAATTCACAGAAAAAGATGGTTTATGTGACAACGGTATTTTTCTTATGTTCGAGGACAAAGTCGGGAACATATGGTTCGGCTCAAAATCGAAAATAAGTCGTTACGATGGAAAGAAATTTACAACGATAGCTATCCCTGGTGATGTGGGAAGAAATTTCCTGCCAGCTAATTCTATTACTAATCCGTCAGAGAAAAATGAACTATGGAGTATGATGCAAGGCAAAAATGGAATTATCTGGTTAGGCACAACAGATGGCATTTATTGCTTTGACGGAAAATTCTATACTCGTTTTTTAGACAACAAAGGCATCCAAAACACAAGTAATGTTCGCCTCAAATGGACACAATGTATTTTTGAAGATAAGTCAGGAAACATCTGGTTTGGCTCCTGGGTACTTGCCAATGAAGGGATCTGTCGTTATGATGGGAAATCAATCACTCAATATAAACCTTATGGAGAGGGATGGGTGCGTTCTATACTGGAGGATAAAAATCAGGATTTATTAATTGTAACCAGGCACAACGGGGTATGTCGTTTTGATGGAGCGAATTTTATAAATTTTACTGAAATCGGAGGGATTGATAATACCTCTGTCACATCGGCTTTAAAAGACAAAGCAGGGAATCTTTGGTTCGGAACAGAGTTAGGTAGCGGCCGACTCAATGAGGATGGCGGACTATGGCGTTACGATGAAAAATCCTTTATCCGATTTACAAGGAAAGAAGGTTTATGTCATAATGGTGTATTTAGCATTGTGGAGGACACGGAAGGTAATATTTGGTTGGGTACAAGAAATACGGACTTATGCAGGTACAATGGTAAATCCTTTACTCGTTTTTCTGAATAAGAAACTTAGAGTTGCTCTCTATACTTTGAATAATTATGAGCACCGCTGACCTGACTTTAAAATATGAATTGCAAACACTAGAAGAATATAAAAAAACAATAGGCTGACTCTATAAGAGTCAGCCTATCTTAGAGGCTGTAAAATGAACTGTGTCAAAGTAGTGCAATCACTAACTTTGACACATAATGAAAGAGAAAGAACAATTTGATTTAGAAGAGATCAAGAAAAAAGCCTTGGAGCAGTTTCGCTCAGGTAAATCCTTGTATGGTAAGGATGGAGCTTTTGCTCCGATGCTCAAAAGTTTTTTAGAGGCTGCTTTAGAGGGCGAACTTGATTCGCATCTTGATGAAGATGAGCGCAAGGAAGGCAACCGAAAAAACGGGAAGACGAGTAAGAC
>NNBV01000028.1_pt1 | contig 11199 bp, 13 predicted proteins | sample 1173771 | NCBI WGS metagenome assembly NNBV01 (sample SAMN07173938, study PRJNA388173) | plant metagenome | isolation source: symbiotic tissue sample KVS11 | place: Norway: Troms, Kvaloya island
CTTGAACTTAAAAATAAATTTATTTACTATTTACTTTTTTTGGTTAGCGGTGATATTTCTTAACGCACAAGACTTTCACCTTTAAAATATTAGCCCATTTATATAGAGAAGTTGAGATTCCAACTCTTTCAGAATGATTTAAAACAGCTATCTAAAATCAGTGTGCTTAGTTTATTATTCAAGCTTTTGTGAAAGATTCTGTTCTTGATACAACCTTGTAAGCAATCTTAAGTACATTTAAATTCTTAGCAATGATTAATTTTTATTTAACAAAAGATAATTCAATAGAAAATCCACTAATATAAATAAATAAATATTGATAAATACGTGAGACTCTACAAGCATTATTTACTAAGTCACGTATCGCAAACAATACAAAAACACCTAGCCGATGACTAATGTACTATGGCTACAAGGTGGTGCTTGTTCAGGCAACACCATGTCATTTCTCAACGCTGAAGAACCGACAGTCTGCGATTTAATTGCCGACTTTGGTATCAATATACTTTGGCATCCTTCCTTGGGGCTGGAACTAGGCAACGATTTGCAAACACTGCTACGGAATTGTATTTCTGGCACAATTCCTTTAGATATCTTGGTATTTGAAGGCAGTGTTGTTAACGCCCCCAACGGTACTGGTGAATGGAATCGGTTTGCCGATCGCGCCATGAAAGATTGGTTAGCAGACCTCACCAAAGTCGCTAAATTTATCGTTGCTGTAGGAGACTGTGCGACATGGGGAGGAATTCCCGCCATGTCCCCCAACCCCAGCGAATCGGAAGGTTTGCAATTTCTCAAACGTCAAGAAGGCGGCTTTTTAGGGAAAGATTTCGTATCGCAAGCCGGATTACCTGTAATTAATATACCTGGATGTCCCGCCCATCCCGACTGGATTACGCAGATATTAGTTGCGATCGCTACTGGACGCATAGCAGACATTGCTTTTGATGAACTAAATCGTCCCCAAACCTTCTTTAACACCTATACCCAAACAGGTTGTACTCGTAACATCCACTTTGCCTACAAAGCCTCAACCGCCGAATTTGGTCAGCGTAAAGGCTGCTTATTTTACGACTTGGGTTGTCGTGGGCCCATGACTCATTCTTCCTGCAACCGCATCTTATGGAACCGCGTCTCTTCCAAAACTCGCGCCGGAATGCCATGTTTAGGTTGCACAGAACCAGAATTTCCCTTCTTTGACCTTAAACCGGGAACTGTATTCAAAACTCAAACAGTAATGGGAGTTCCCAAAGAATTACCGCCAGGGGTGAACAAAAAAGACTACGCCTTACTCACAATGGTCGCCAAAGACGCAGCACCACCTTGGGCAGAAGAAGACTTTTTTACAGTTTAGTCATTAGTCATTGGTCATTGGTCATTAGTCATTTGTGATTTGACCAATGACTATAACCCAATACAGTTCAGAATGAGCAACAAAACACTTGTAGAGACGGCGATTTATCGCGTCTTGAAAACCCAAGAGTATTAGACCATAACCTTTCACACTCCCATCAACGATCAATCAAGGGTTTCGACCATTTTGCAGGAGAGGCGAGTGAATAACTACCAATGACAAATGACCAATGACAAAGGACAAATGAGAAATAACAAATGACAAAGGACAAATGACAAATGACAATTCAATCATTAGATATATCGCCCGTCGGTAGAGTTGAAGGCGATTTAGATGTTCGAGTTGATATTGAACATGGAAGAGTGGTCAACGCCTGGACACACGCTGAATTATTTCGCGGATTTGAAGTTATCCTACGCGGTAAAGACCCCCAAGCTGGATTAATTGTCACACCTCGCATTTGCGGAATTTGCGGCGGTTCTCACCTGACATCTGCATCTTGGGCATTAGATACAGCTTGGGAAACAGAAGTTCCTCGCAATGCAATTTTAGCGAGGAATCTCGGTCAAATTGTCGAGACAATTCAAAGCATCCCCCGCTATTTTTATGGTTTGTTTGCCATTGACTTAACCAATAAAAAATACCGTAATAGTCGCCATTATGAGGAAGCTGTTAGACGCTTTGCCGCCTTCACTGGCAAATCTTACGAACTCGGCATAACAATTTCCGCTAAACCTGTAGAAATTTATGCACTATTGGGCGGACAATGGCCCCACAGCAGTTATATGGAAAGAAGTTGGGGAATTGCTTATATAGTAAGGATTTGCTAGGATATGTGTAATGATTCCCTGGTTTTTCCTTTAATTAGGCGATAAATCCACGGTCAGCTACACCATAAGCAAAGATAGCAAGCAGTAAATCCATTTATTTTTCTCTGTTAAAAGTTATTTGCTTTTCTCAGGTATTACCTAATTTTTCCCTAACCCTAGATCAGCGATCGCAGTTAAGAAAGTCCAAGGCAAGTAGTTAAGTATAATTATTTTCTTTATATTGAAGTACAAAGCGGGATTTCTCTCAATATAAATACGTAAATAGTAATATCTGAGTTTAAACAATTACAGGTCAGCTTATGTATATAAGTATTGATTTGTTTGGATATTGAGCGATCGCTTTTCTCAAAGATGTTTAACGGTGAAATTATTGAGTTTTTAGCAGAAATACATGGTACGATCAGACGAACTGGCTAAAATGCACTCGCCACATAATGAATTACAGAAACTATATCACAATTGAAGCGAATAAACGCGGTGGTAAGCCTTGTGTGCGTGGCTTGCGAATTACAGTTTATGAGGTGCTTGAATACCTAGCTTCCGAGATGACTGAAGCAGAAATTCTTGATGATTTTCCCGATCTAACGCGAGAAGATTTAAAAGCTTGTATTGCTTATGCGGCTGACCGTGAACGTCGGCTTATGATTTCTCCATTATCAGCATGAAATTACTGTTTGATGAAAACTTATCCCCTAAATTATCCACTCGTTTGAGCGATATTTTTCCAGGCTCGCTTCATGTTCGGGATGTAGGCATGAAAGCAACAATAGACCCGATAGTTTGGAATTATGCAAAAGATAATGATTTTATGATCGTCTCAAAAGATGCTGATATGCACGATCTGAGTTTAGTGTTTGGAAATCCCCCGAAAGTCATCTGGCTTAGACTTGGAAACTGTTCTACCTTACAAGTTGAAAATTTACTGCGTCGGGAGTTCAGCACGATCAAATTATTTTATGAAGATGAAAATTCATCATTGCTTGCCCTATCATTTTAACCTAGCGCAGTTAACGCAGTACAAGGTAAGTGGTTAAGTATAATTATTTTCTTTATATTGAAGTATAAAGCGTGGTTTTTCTCAATATAAATACGCAAATAGTAATATCTGAGTTTAAATAATTACAGGTTAGCTTATGTATAGAAGTATTGATTTATTTGGATATTGAGCGATCGCATTAACCCAAATATGTTTAACGGTGAAATTATTGAGATTCCATTAATGCACCCTATAGGATCGGCGAACTGCTTGCAGCAGAGCTAGTTCCCTCCGGGACGCTCCGCGAACGCGATCGCACTACGTCATAAAAATTCCTGAAAGAGGTTATCGAACGGTTCTGTATTTTTCCAGCGATAGGTGTTGAAGTCTCGATAATCAACCGATAAAATTTGACCATGACCTAATTCTTCTGCCAAAATAACGAGAGAGGCATCGGCTAAATCCATCGGTAAGTCTTTATATTTTTCCATCAGTTCTTCAATACGCTGGCAATGATGTTGTTTCAGATCAAAGATTTGTAGCTTTCCTGTAGAAATTTTATGAATAAAGATTTTTGGAGCATCTACTCCTACTCTTTTTTGTAATAGATAGCACGTTTCCGTGACGACACACCAAGTCGTAATAAATTGCTGATTAGCTAAATCTTGAAATCGTTTTTTTGCGGATATATGAACTGTATCTTTTTTATTGGCAAGAGCTAACCAAAAGCCTGTATCAACTATGATCATATTTTTGGTTAAGTTCATGGTCTAAGTAGTTTTTATAGTTTTTTGAGAGGTCTGTTTCAGCTTCTATGCAACCGATAAAGTCTGACCAGTCTTGCAAGGAATTTTCTGAAGATTCCTGTTGATTCAGAAGGTAGCGTTTTTTCAGGAATTCTACGAGTTGAACTATGATTTGTTGTGCATCGGGAGGAAGAGACTCAATATCTTGTTGAATTGTATCTAAGTTCATAATCTCATCTTGGTATTTCCCTGATTATAGTTTAGCCAAAAATGTTCTTACCCAACCAATATGACAATACAATAAATAATTTAATTTCACCCCTACTAGCTCCCTATGCCTAATTATAGAAGACCTAATGTTTCTGGAGGTACATATTTCATCACACAAATCACTTATCAAAGAGAATCTTGGCTCTGTACTGATATAGGGAGAAAATCTCTCCGAGAAGCAATAGAAAAAGTAAAGGAAAAATATCCTTTTTATATTGATGCTTTTGTTTTATTACCTGATCATTTTCATTGTTTGTGGACTTTACCCCCTGATGATAAATATTTGTCGGTTAGATTGCGCTTAATTAAAACTTATGTTACCAAACATTATGGACAAGAATTAGGAGTTAATCGGGAGGTTTCTCAATCACGACAAAAGCGAGGAGAAAGTAATCTTTGGCAACGTCGGTTTTGGGAGCATTTAATTCGGGATGAACGGGATTTTGCGCTCCATTGTGATTATATTCATGATAATCCGGCTCGACATGGATTGTGTGAAAATCCCCAAGATTGGCAGTATTCCAGTATTCATCGGTTTATCGCTCAGGGAATTTATCCAACCGATTGGGGTAACGATGGCAGAAAGGAAAAACCTCAAGGATATTGGGACGATTAGTAGGGTGTGTTAGCGACAGCGTAACGCACCGAAAATCAATAAATAATCATAAATATGGTGCGTTACACTCCGTTAACGCACCCTACAAGATCAGCGATCGCACTAACCCAATATTAGCGATCGCAGTTAATCACAGTTAGAGAAGCACAAGAAAATGGATATTGAGCGATCGCAAAGCGCGACATAGGAATCGCTTTTATCAAATATGTTTATCTGAACTCTAGCCTAATCTTCATAAATTGTTTATTGAATCCTAACACGATTGTCATTCTCAAAGCTCATAGCTTTATACTCTATTTCTGAGCATATTGTGATATCTAGAAGTAATAATCTATCTTTAAAAACCTGCCTTATGTTCTCAACTGTTGAAGAGATTAAATCTGACTCTGTTCCAGTCGGATAGACTAAGATAAAATCAATATCTTTGTAAATTTCTCTCCTTAGATATGAACCAAATATATATACCTGAAAATCTAAGGGAACTGTAGCTTGACGAATCAGAGACTGAGAGTTACTTATGCGTCCAGACCTCCCTTCATTTAATAAATAATTTAGGAACTCATCACCATTTTTGCGGATAGCCCCCATGAAACTTTTGAGAGTGAATAAGCCAATTCCATTACTAATACAGAGTTTTTTCGCCTCTGAAGTAAGTAAGTCGGCGGGAAAATTTATAAGTATGTAACGAAAATTTAACCAGAGCGGTTTGAGTTAAATTTAATACGTTGTGTCCTATAATTTCCTCTTTCTCCTCTAGCTTGAACACCATCTATTACTGCGTAAGCAAGATCCAACTCATCATCAAACATTCGTCCTGCTAGTTCATCCTTTTTGAGGTGTTGCCACTCCAATTCAATCGGATTCATTTCGGAGCAATATTTGGGCAAAAAGAAGATGTACAAACCCATCTGTTCCCACTTTGACCATAACTGCTGCACCTGAAGACATCGATGTATCGGCCCGTTGTCCTGCACTATTACTCTGATGCGCCCGATCTTTTGGGCTGACTCCGCTTCTTGCTCCATCATCTGGATATAAGATTTTCTGTCAACACCACCAATAACCAAACCGTAAACAAAGCTGATTATTGGTTGAAAAAATCCAATAATGCTTAATCTACGACCACGACGTTTACTTTGTTCTAGTCGTTTTTGCTCGCCTCGGAAGTAATAGGTGTAACCCGGTTCGCTCCATGCACAAAACCCTGATTCATCCAAATACTTCAAGTCTATTTCTCCACTAGCAGCAGACAGTTCTAACATATCTAGGTCTGCTTGCTTTATTTCTTTGACTTTTGGATCTTGTTTTCCTTTGTGGCTCTTTCTGACTCGCTTCCAAATGACCCCCTTTTTTTGAGTACCCGTCTTAATCTGTCGGGACTCAGTTTAATAGAGCGATCGCGTTCTAATTTTTGAGCTAATTGAAGACTGTTATATGTGCGGGGTTCTTTTTTCAAGCATTCTTCCAAAAAAACTATGTCTGACTCCTTGCACTTCGATTTTCCCCCTCGGCCTGGTTTATCCCAAAGTCCTTGTATGCCTAGCTTTTCCCATTTATGCAAAACTCCTCTGACTGTTTGTGGTGTCCAGTTAAAATGAGCAGCTATTTTTTCAACGTACCAGCCATGTGCATTTAACCTGATTATCTCTGCTCGGTCTTTGACTTTTTGTGGTGCATCCGCAGTTCTTAGGTTTAATAGAGTTTTATCCTGATCGCGAGTCAAAAACACCCTTAAACGAGCGCCCATATCTTAGTCACCTCGGTAGGTACATTGTCCGTATTTATTTATCTTTACATAGTTTGGTTTTTTCACGCCGACTTACTTATATGTACTATAAGGGTTGGAGCAAATGATAACATCAACTGCTGGATCAACTGTTATAGTCTGCTCGAATGTGTATTCAGTGAAGAAATATGTATTTGTTGCAAAGACTCTAAGATTTCGTCCATCTTGAAGTTCAACATCAAACATTGCTATATTAAGCTTCTCCATTCTTTTGATGAATGAATGATTAGCTAGAAATTTCTCGATATAATCTGAAACTGTTGCTTTTCTGAATTCAAGTTCTTCTTCATATTTGCGTTCTCTATCTTTTACAGTTAGACCGAGTTCTCGTTTTACAAAATCATCAAATTCCCTTGGAAAGAGTTTATAATCATTAATCTTTTTCTCTAGTAAGCAATTATCTCTAAAAGAATCACTGTGAAGTTTATATCTCATCATTTGTCTATAAATTTCCCAAGGATAGGGGAAATTCTTTTTGTTAACTTCAATCAAGTCGATAATTTTCTGATTGTTAGGGAGAATCGTATCTAAACAACGTCTTCTCCAGATAGTACAAGTATCACCAGACAAACCTTCAAAAGCCTGAGTTGAGAAAGGACCATATTCTTCAAAAATCACTCTGTTTTCATCTAAGAGATCATTAACTTTCTCTAGTAATATCTTTTCATCCTGGATTTGAGGAAAATCAAAAAGAGAGATGATTTTATGTTCATGGGTAGTCTTCCATCCTTGTATCTGCTCAACAGAGAATTGGTCTTGAAGCTCATCCACAATCTTATGACATTGCAAACAAAGCATAATCAGATTATCAATACCATCTCTATCAATGTGGTTAGCTAATTCATGTTCACTTCTAGGACCATTTATTCCATGACCAATAATATGAGCAACATTAGCAAGACTAACTGCATTATCCTCTACTTCAGCAAAAAGGTACTTGTTACAACTTGGATTTTGACAAAAGCCACTACACTGTGACCAAAGTTTACGAGCTATATTGGTTGGTATACTCTTTCGGATCATAATTGTTCCCTCATTTCCGATGATCATCCAGGAAGAATTTTATTTTAAAATTTAGCCTAGAGTATCAAATTTAGCAGAGTCAGGATTCAACGTCAAAACTGATGATGTGCAGTAGGAATCACTATTTATTAGACAGAAATTTTCCATGTATTAGAATAAACAATTCAGTGGTAGAAAGCACTATAGTTAATTATAGATTTTTGCTAACCGATAATTTCCACTTTTCCACCTCCAACCTTAACCTTTCATTCTCCATCCGTAGCGCCAATATTTCATTCTTCTGCAATTCAATTAATGACTTTTGACTAATTACCTCACCAAAGGCTTTTTTCCGGTTTTCAATACCAAACCATCTTTGATAGGTTTTTGTATGTTCATCAACAGTATGACCTAAATTGTCTGCTGCGGCTTTGATGGGTATTCCCTGGAGATGCGCTCGAATCGCGCAAGCATGACGCAAATCGTAGGGTTGAAACTCAATTCCCACTTTTCTAAACCATCTGGATATATCTCTCCGCATCCAATTAATATTTTGCACAGATGCAATTTTTGTCACCTTTTTTTCTAAAATCTTTAATGGTTTGGGATTTTGTAAATCGAATAATTCTATCCATTCTGGTACAAAGGGGATAACTTCTCGATATCCAGTTTTTGTATTTTTATTGACTTTCCAAGTATGGTCTATATTTTGAGGACACATCCACCAATTAATATCTGGCTCGACAAATAATTCCCTTGGTCTTAACCCAAAGGTTGCCAACATTCCATATACCCAACGCCACATTTCCCAGGTGTCTATTTCATCAGTGATATTTGTATTTTTGCGATTGAGCGCGAATTTTTCAAATAGGTCAAAAGAAGATACTATTTTATCATTATCAGGTATTTCTCGATGGGCAGGAGTGACATGATCCCGTGTCACATCAAGTATAAATCCCAACTGAAAGGTTTTAATAAAAACAGAACTTACCGCAATTAATTCATTTTTTTTATTTCCCTGAAATGAATTAATAATTTCCTCAAAATTATTTTTTGTTGACAAAGTTGTTAAAGGAAAGTTTCTTTTAAGGACGGATATATAGTTAGCAAAAGTATTTTGACTGGTTATAGTTTTCTGACGGGTTTGATAATATTTTTCATCAAATGTATCTAATAATTCCCCAATAGTTTTTATCTCTTGCTTCTCTCTAGATTTAATTCCTAAATACTTCTCATTCCACTCGAAAGTATGGCGAGCGATTAATTTACCCAACTCGTAACTTTCCTCGATCGCAGTTTTCAGTCCCTCTAAATTTGCTGGTATCCCTAGAGACAAGTCATACTGCTTTTTTTCCTTACCTAAGCTGCAATCGCCTGGTTTTAACGGTAGGGTAGCTCGTAACTGTAGAGAATTGCCAGTTTGTTTAATGCTAACTTTAACTCTATCTCTTTTTAAATTACTATTAGCTTCGACTAACTTCTGCTCAAAAACTGCTTGATACTGTAGTTCTGTTGCTTTAATTTTCGCCATTGTTCCTTTGTAGCTACCGTCTGTGGTGTTGTGCGGCTCAAAATCTGCAAAAATATCGGCGAACAAATCCCTTGAGTCTGCGTTTGCATCCTCATGTGTAGATGGGGGATATGTCTGCGATATGAAATTGTGGCGATCGCAATTACCCTGGTTTTGATTTTGCCCGCTCATTCCCTAAATATTCCCTTATTTATAAGCTGAAATGGTGAAAATAAAATGTTATTGTTGAGCAAAATCACTTTACGCAACAAGTTACTCACGAACATTTTTACCATACCACTAGTTGCCACAGCAGTTATATGGTGCCTGGTGGTGTGATGTGCGCCCCCACTCTTACAGACATTACCCGCGCTTGGGCGATTCTTGAATATTTCCGTACTAATTGGTTAGAACCAGTGTGGTTAGGTTGTTCTTTAGAACGCTACGAACAAATCCAAACTTATGATGACTTTAGAGACTGGTTGGATGAAGACCGAAATCATCGAGATTCCGACTTAGGTTTTTATTGGCGGATGGGTTTAGACATCGGTTTAGATAGATATGGCGCTGGTGTTGGTAAATATGTCACTTGGGGATATTTAGCCCATGAAGATAAATACCAAAAGCCGACTATCGAAGGACGAAATGCGGCGATGATTATGAAAAGTGGAGTGTACGACAGCTTTGCAGACACTCACGTTTTAATGGATCAGTCATTTACCCGCGAGAATACCACTCACTCTTGGTACGATGAAGGGACAGAGGATATTCACCCTAGCGATCGCACCACTAAACCCACTGCAATCAATACCAAAGACTTCGATAACGCCTACTCTTGGTCGAGTGCAGTCCTTCACAAAGACTTCGGACGCTTGGAAACCGGCCCCTTAGCGCGGCAATTAGTAGCTGGTGGTCAACATGGCGAATCTTGGCAACACTACGACCCCTTCATCCTCGATGTCTTCAAAAGGATGGGTGGTGCTAGTATTCATGTGCGTCAGCTAGCACGAGTTCACGAACTTGTCAAGTTATATCGTCAAGCTGAACACTGTTTGCGCGAATTCAAATTAAACGACCCTTGGTATATCAAACCCAAAGAAAAAGATGGACGCGGTTGGGGTGCAACGGAAGCAGCACGCGGTTCCTTATCTCACTGGGTGGAAATAGAGGGCGGTAAGATTAAGAACTACCAAGTTATTGCCCCAGGTACATGGAATATTGGCCCTCGTGACGGTGAAGGAATCCGCGGCCCCATTGAAGAAGCGTTAATTGGCACACCCATTTACGATTCTAGCGATCCGGTGGAAGTTGGTCATGTGGCGCGATCGTTTGATTCATGTTTGGTATGTACAGTTCACGCCCATGATGCTAAGACTGGTGAAGAGTTAGCGCGTTTTCGTACCGCTTAAAATATGCTAATTTCTAATAGCTAATGGCTAATTATTTTTTAGTTAGTCATTAGCTATGTTTTTTACTATGTTAGATATTATGCCATGATTAGAAATAGCTATGGCATGAGGGAAAAGTTTATGACTATAACTATAGAAGCTGTTTATGAACAGGGTGTACTGAGGTTATTACAGCCGATTCCATTAGCCGAAGGAACTCGTGTTGAAGTCACTGTGATTTCAACTGAGGCTAAACCTCAAAACAAAACTCCTAGAGAGATTTTGGCACAAATTGCAGCCATGCCCTTAGAAGTAAGCAATGATAAATTTTCTGGTCGAGATCATGACACTATTCTTTATCCTCCCCATAGTGCAACATGATCTTTGTAGATACCAGCGCCTGGTTTGCTAGTATTGTTCCTTCCGATACTGAGCATCAGGCAGCGTCTTCATGGGTTAATCAAAATATTCAGCCATTGCTAACAACAGATTACGTTGTTGATGAAACCTTAACCCTTTTGAGAACCCGTGGAGAAACGTTGAGGGCAATCAGCCTAGGAGAGGCATTCTTTTCAGATAATCTGACGACCATTTATTACCTGACAGAAGAGGATATTCAACAAACTTGGCAGATTTTCCGTCAGTTCTCAGATAAAAACTGGAGTTTCACGGACTGTGCCAGTCGGGTTGTGATGAATAAACTCCATTTAACTCAGGCATT
>NNBV01000389.1_pt1 | contig 11199 bp, 7 predicted proteins | sample 1173771 | NCBI WGS metagenome assembly NNBV01 (sample SAMN07173938, study PRJNA388173) | plant metagenome | isolation source: symbiotic tissue sample KVS11 | place: Norway: Troms, Kvaloya island
TTTCAATTCTATATCTTACTAAATGACAATTATGAAGGTGATGATATACATAAAGAATATTACCAAACTGTACTTGGTCAGGAATTACCTGAAATAGAAATTAGGAAAATAAGACCAAAAATTTTAAATGTTATCATTGAAGATTTTAAAATAGACAGAAGTAAATACAAAGGTAACTCAATTAATGATTTCTATGATTTTGTAGAAGAAGAATATAAAAAAATTCAGTTAAAATCCCAAATAAATATTGATGATATATTGGTAAATATTGCAAATGATTTAATGATTTGTTATTCAGTTTCTCAAAAAAGTGAATTATCCAGTTTGCCTAATTTTCGCATGAAAAATGTAATTAATAGTTTTAGAAGTTTTAAGAGTTTACATCTTCAATCTTTTTTATCAGAAATTAGGCATTACTTAGATAAAAATAGCCATATATTTAGAATATATTTTTATGAAGATGATGGTAATAATGAAGTAGAAATTCTATCTACACCAGACGAAATAATTGCATCTTCTAAAAAAAATGAGCTACCAATTCAAGCATACGGTTATAGGAAATTTCAGCAACTACAAAGTTTTGCTAATTCAACACCCAAAGAAGATATTTTGCACACTCTATACCAAAAGAAGCTTTACAGCCCAATCATTGAAGTAAGTGAAAAACATTTTGAGCAAGTTGATACTATTGATACTAATAAATGCTTCTGAAAAGGGAGATAGTAAGTTTTTCTCTATCATTAACTACGCAACCAGAGACAAGCTAGCCTATAAAGTAGGTGATATAATATGAATAGCAGTCAAGAGGTCTGACCTTTTCAGATCGTGGAAGCTAGGTCTTCCCTTGACTGATTTTTATTGTCTAAGAATATAGAATAGCTATGCATTTGCTGTATACAGATTAATTAATGAAAAAGCTTTTATTTATCTGTAGCCAGAATAAATTGCGAAGCCCAACCGCCGAGGCTGTGTTTTCTGAATATGAAGGATTTGAAACAGACTCGGCAGGCTTAGATCGCCATGCCGAAGTACCATTATCAACGGAGGCTATTCAATGGGCTGACATTATCTTTGTGATGGAAAAATCCCATAAAAATAAGCTATCAAAAAATTTTCAGCCTTTTCTTAAAGATAAAAAAATTATCTGTTTAGATATACCAGATGATTATGAGTATATGGAACCAGCTTTAATAGAGTTGTTAAAACAGAAAGTGCTACCAATATTAAAAATTAAAAAATGAATATTCAAGAAGCTTTTAATTCTGCCGCAGGAGATTACGATAACTTACGTCCTATTCTAATTCCTTGTTTTGATGACTTTTACAAAACAGCCATTGAAATCATACCAGGCAACCGCACTGAACCTCTAAAGGTTCTAGATTTGGGTGCTGGTACTGGACTTTACTCAGGTATGGTGCAGTCCGTCTTTCCCAATGCAGAGTTCACTTTACTGGACTTAGCCCCTGAGATGTTAGAGAAAGCTAAGTTTAGATTTAGCAAAATGGGTAAATCTCCCAATATCTTAATTGGTGACTACGTTGAGACTGATTTAGGCGATTCTTACGACCTGATAATTTCTGCTTTATCAATTCATCATCTGTCAGATTTTGATAAAGAACTTCTTTATCAACGGATTTATGATGTCCTCAATCCTGGAGGTATATTTGTCAACGCCGACCAAGTTCTCGGCAAAACCCCTGATTTAGAAAAAATTTATCGTCAACACTGGTTAGATTCTGTTCGTGCTAAGGGGATCTCAGAAGAGGATCTTAAAGCTGCACAAAAACGCATGGAATACGATCGCATGGCAACTCTTGATATTCAACTTCGCTGGCTAGAAGCGGCTGGGTTTCAAAATGTCGATTGCTGGTACAAAAATTTTAGCTTTGCTGTTTTTGGTGGTTATCGACCAACTATTTAACCGCTATTTTTGTGATCAAGATTCCATGCAGAATTGATTATTTGCCAGAACAGTAGCTATTAATTTCTTTGACTATTGAACTTTCCTCGGTACTACTCTTTTGCAGAGATACCAAAAAGCCTTTTGCTGCTGGTAGATTCTTTTTATCTATGGCTGTTGCTGCATTATTCAATTCCTTGCTGATGTTCTGATAGAGTGTGAGAAAGCGCCCTTGAAAACCTTGTAATTTTTCATCCTTAATTTCTAGTGCTTTCATCTCTTGGGCAAGTGGGTCTATCTTCGCAGAAAGTTCAGTTAAAGCTTTAGAACCTTTTGCCGGATTAGGATTTTTAGCAAATTCCTGACCTAGAGTAGATGCCTGATTGGCCACCTTTATGACTTTGTTACATTGGGCAACTTTACTTTCTCCACAACCTGCAAATAATAATGCGATCGCAGTAGTGACTGAAATCATAAAACTTTGCTTAAATACGCGTTGCATAGGTTCTATTATCTCCAACTATGTTTCGGGAAAGTTGGGTAAAGAAAATTGAAGGTCAGCAAAAATACTTTTTTCTCAAAAGAATCTTTATTTCTGTTTTTAACTTTTTTTTACCCTGTTACTTTATACTCTATTTTTTCAAATTAGCGTATGTAATTACACTTAAATAGTCAAATTTTAAATTCTCTAGTCGAGTTGTGCTTTACTCTGTCAATTTTGGCATTAACCTCAATGTGGCAGTAGTGTTTGTTGTAAAATTCTTTGATTCCGGTAGGTATTCAATCTGACGCCAAGGGTCAACCATGTCGTTGTAGTGGCTATGGAAAGCATGACCTGATTGTCCAGGAGTGTGAATCGCTACTGAGTTATCCAAATTTCCCAAATCGACAATCATTCGCAGTGAAGGAATATCTGTCACTTCAAAGGATTTGTTTGCCCTCCAACGGTTAGCATTCACAGTTTCGCCGTTACCAGCCGTCGTAAATGCACCACGATTAAATAAAGCTTCAATCGGTGCAACCCCAGATTTACCCAAGGTGGCATTCCGAAAAGTAATGGTATGCAACTTGCCCCAATTCCAGTTTTTCGGGTCTTTGCTTTGAATACGTTCTAATTCATCCACCGCTTTTATAAAGGATTGTCGTAGGATTTGGTCGCGGTTCTCAACTTTTGGGGTGTTGCGATTATCCCACCAAGAACTATTGGGCTGTTTGACCAGATTTGCTACCACAGCATACCAGCGATCGCCTCCATTCGGAAAGTACTTTTCAGGTAACTGATCGTGAAACGTATCTGCTAGCAAGTGTTTCCAGAATACTTCAAACAAGGCAGCAGCAGACGATGTCATTCCCAACTGCAAATTCCAATCTTGCAGTAGTTTTTGGGCTGCTTGCAAACGGGGAGTATCAACAGTGATAGATTGCAGTAGTGGTACTAATGTTTGTGCATTGAGATTGCGATCGTCACCCTGTATCTGCTGCACATCCTGAAGGGAAATCGGCTGCGTTTGTTGTAAAATCATCTCAACGATGCGCTTTGCTCGGTAGCCATAAACCCAGTCTCCGGTAATTAAATAAGGATATTCACGGTTAACTAAATTATTGGCAGTAGCAATATAACCTTGAGGTGGATTGAAACTGTTGGGCAACTCTTCAAAGTCAATATAGCCTTGCCACTCATACTCATCCGTCCAACCAGGAACCGGATAACGCCCATCTCCCTTGGCGCGGATGGGGAATTTACCAGGCATTTGGTAGCCAATATTGCCATCAATATCAGCGTAGACCAAGTTCTGAGCAGGGACATCATAATTGCTGGCAGCAGTGCGGAATTCCTGCCAGTTTTGGGCACGATTGATCTGGGAAACAGCATATCCTAGCTTCGAGGGTTCTAGGGCTGTCCAGCGCAGGGCTACGGCATAATTTTGCGGGACTTCTAACGCCTGACTTGGCTTGAAGTCCTTCAGATTAGGTGAAACATCAGAGAGAATCGGCCCGTGTCGGGTGTAGCGTACCGTTTGCACAATTGGCTGACTTCCGGCTACTTGAATCGTCTCTTGCAGGAGTTTCATATCAACCCATTGCCCATTTACTTCATACTGATTGGGGTTATTTGGGTTGATTTTCTCAATGTATAAATCCATCACATCAGATTGTACATTGGTGACACCCCAGGCAATGCGATCGCTATGACCGATAATTACCCCAATCATTCCCGCAAAGGAAAAACCATCGACGTTGTAAGGACATTCTGCACTCTTCGGTGTACAGTGCAGACCAACTTCATACCAAATAGAGGGTATTTGCACACCTAAATGGGGGTCATTCGCCAAAATCGGCTTACCTGTAGCTGTCCTCTGACCAGATATCACCCAGCTATTTGATCCAATACCTATACCCGTGGGCCCTATGAGTTGTTCTAAAGCCATCATTGGCTTATTTATTGACTCTAAAGCAGGGGTTACGGCTTCTGCAAAGACGTTTGGAGACTGGGTAAATAGGTTAGAGTCCGAGTAATTTTGAATTTTGAATTTTGAATTTTGTCCTTGCTGTAACTCAGATAAAATGACTGGCAGGTCTTGAGGATATGGTGGAAAAAGTTCCTCTACTTGAGTAGGAGTAAGAGTTTTGAGCAGTATGGCGCGTTCAATTTCGCTTTGGAAATTTCTGCCCAAGTCGTAAGCCATTACCTTACCCCAAGTTAGAGAGTGCAGTATTTGCCAGGGTTCTGGCTTATACCCAGGATTGAGGAATTTGAGCACAGCGTATTCTAGACTTAGGGCGCTGCCTTGATGTTCTGCTAGATAGGCATTAACACCATCGGCATAAGCTTCCAGGTATGCCTTCATCTCTGCATTAATTTGCTGAATTTCTTGCTGCGCCACCCTCGCCCATCCCATTGTCCGCAGATATCTATCAGTGTCAACCTGAGAAGAACCAAACATTTCTGAGAGTCGCCCAGAACCGATGTGTCGCCAAAAATCCATTTGCCAAAAGCGGTCTTGGGCGTGAATGTAACCTTGCGCCATGAATAAATCGTGGGAGTTGGCAGCATAAATATGGGGAATTCCCCATTTATCGCGCTGGACAGTTACTTCAGCTTTCAGTTCAGGTAGTTGAATTATGCCACTCTCTTGAGGAAAGGATTGGCGCACAGTGTAAGTGGCAAATCCCACTAACAATAGCCCCAGCACTAAGAGCATAATCAAAGTTCTTGTGAGAATCTTGGGAAACCAACGTTTCCTAAAGCTTTTCATTGCGGCTTGCCGTGGCATTGTTTCGTGAAATTACGCGATGTTACAACGTTGATATTACAGCAGAGTGAGCAATATTGATTTGATGCCTGTTTTATCACCTTTACAATGGAGTTGCTTTTTTTCCTCATGAAATTGATCATGTTATTGCCCAAAAGCACGGCGGTGCAACAAATGCTGATAATTTAGCCCTCACCTGCTGGCGATGTAATCGTCATAAAGGCACTGACTTAGGATCGGAATTCCCTTCTGCCTTCTGCCTCCTGCCTCCTGCCCTCTGCCTTTCTTCGATAACTGTTCAAATCTGGTGTAAGTATTTACTTAGACAGCTACAATAATTTCAAGAATACTTTTAACTAACAGGCGTCATACCAAGAATCAGCCTAAAAGTATTTTTGAAGTACGATCGCAGGAGGCAGAAAATGAGCTTGGCTGGATTAAGAATTGTGTTGGTAGAGCCAGCTGGGCCGATAAATATCGGCGCGATCGCCAGGGTAATGAAAAATTTCGGGCTATATAATTTAGTATTAGTAAATCCCCAATGCGATCCGCTATCGACGGAAGCTTTGATGATGGCTGTTCACGCTCAGGAAATTATAGAATCTGCGGTAATAGTGGCAACCTTACCAGAAGCATTGCATGGATGTGTCAGAGCGATCGCTACTACTGGTCGTGTTCGCAGTTGGGAAACACCTTTAGAAAATCCCCGCACTGCACTACCCTGGTTACTGGAGGAACCAGAAAAATCCGCAGCACTAATTTTTGGCAGAGAAGACCGGGGATTAAGCAATGAAGAATTAAATTATGCACAAAGGTTTGTTGGCATTCCCACAAGTCAAGATTATGTAGCCCTAAATTTAGCTACCGCAGTTGCAATCTGTTGTTATGAATTGTCACAATGTGCCCAGCAAACTGGCATTCAGACCTTACCCCAAACTGAACTTGCATCCTTAGATGTTGTGGAAGGATACTACCAGCAATTAGAATCACTATTACTGAAAATTGGTTATGTGTATCCCCATACGGCAGCTAGTCGCATGGGAAAATTTCGCCAACTGTATAATCGTGCTCACCTGAAAACAGGGGAAGTCGCTATGCTGCGAGGGATTTTGCAGCAGGTAGAATGGGCCCTGAAAACTCAGAGGGATGGTGAAAACTTGTAATTATTCGTTTAATATATACGCAATCATCCCCCCAAAATATTTAATATCGCTTAAACTAAACACAAAAATGCTACTTAGTGGCAAAGTGGAATTTGAGTATTAATATTGCTTAAAGATTAAGTTTTGGGTCAGGAGTCTGCAAGAAAACAGTCAAGTGGGTCACAAGGAGTAACTGTGTCAGAGTCAAGTGACGAACTAACAGCTTTCTCGCGGCGTCAACCCTTAAATCGCCGCCAGCGGCCACAACAAGTTCAAAAAGTGGTAAAAAAGAAAGTTAAAGTTAATAGCCAGCAGCAAGCTACGAATGGACGAGCAGGAGCGCTAACACGCCCAAAAAATCAAATCAGTCCTCCCCCAATTCCTGGTGCTACACGTAGGGTAAAATCGGGGTTAGTCATGCCAACGGCAGTAAAACCAATACCTAATGTAAAGGGAAAAATTCCTCCCTTTCGACCGGGTGCTGTGATGGTGAAAACAGTGCGGATGGAAAAGCCAAAAATCGGCAGGCGTTCATCGCGGAAAACGCGATTAAAGCCAATGGCCAAAACCATATTGTATGTAGTGCGGTTATTGATTGTGGGCGTTGGGATGGGTGCAATTGTGGGCACAGCATTGTCAGTATTAGACCCGGCTAATCGCGTCAGCACCAATTCGGCGTCGCAATCTAATAGTAATGTTAACGTGGTGCGATCGCAGCCACAACCTACCCAAACTCCCACAGCCACAGCTTCCAGCCTGTTTTTATCCCAGGAAATTATCCCCTTGAAAAATGCCGTGCAAAATTTGGCGGCCACCAACCCAAGTCTCACACCAGGAGTTTTCTTATTAGATTTAGATACTGGTAATTATGTAGATGTCAATGGCTCTACCAGTTTTCCGGCGGCCAGCACAATTAAAGTGCCGATTCTAATTGCTTTTTTCCAGGATGTGGACGCGGGGAAAATTCGCCTGGATGAAATGCTGACTATGGAACAGAATACGGTAGCTGGCGGTTCGGGAAATCTGCAATACAAAGCAGCCGGAACCCAGTATGCCGCTCTGGAAGTCGTGACTAAAATGATTACAATCAGCGACAACACAGCGACAAATATGCTGATTGCTCGACTGGGGGGTATAGACGCTTTAAACCAGCGTTTCCGCAGTTGGGGATTGACAGCCACAATAATTCGTAATCAACTCCCAGATTTGTCAGGGACGAATACCACTAGCCCCAAGGAACTGGGGAATTTGATGGCAATTGTCAGTCAGGGAAATTTAGTCAGTATGCCATCACGCGATTTGATGCTCGATATTTTGCGTCGCACCCAGAGAGACACTCTGTTACCATCTGGTTTAGGAGAAGGTGCTAGAGCTTATCATAAAACGGGCGATATTGGCACTATGTTGGCAGATACAGGTTTAATTTTTGTTCCAACTGGCAAGCGCTACGTAGCTGCTGTCATGGTACAACGCCCTAATAATGACCCTCGCGCTGAAAAATTGATTAGCTCAATTTCCCGTGCTGCCTACCAAGAGTTTAGCCAGAATGCTGTCACACCAAATAGTCCCACAAGCACTATACCCACAACTGGTTATCAGCCTCCTGTTGTGACTCCGGTTTTACCCAACAATACAACGGGCACAGCACCGATGAGCGTTTATCAGCCTCCTATTATCAGTCCCGTACCCGCAAACGGTTATCAATCTCCAGTTATGAATCCCCAGTATTATCCCCCAAGGTAATTCGTCATTCGTAATTAAAAATTGTTTGACCTTTTTTGAATGCAAAATTCAAAATTTTGTTAGGAAGAATGAGAATAGCTTTGGATTAATTAATTCTGGGTTCAAAAAGCACTGATTGTCTTTAAATTTTTAATTTTTAATTTTTAATTCCCCGTTCGCGTAGCGTTCCGTTGCGAAGGGGTTGACTCACTTTTAGCTGCTATTCTTGCAACAATAGTAAGTATAGCGTGACAAAAAAGCCTGCAATAGGCGATACATCTACCTTGAACTTTAAAAAACTATGCTTACTCAAGATAAAAAACAACGCAACTGGAAACCCATTATCAAAGCATTCGAGGCTGTCCTTGGTAAGAATGGTGTGGTGCAACGCCGCGAAGAACTCATTACCTATGAATGCGATGGTTTAACTGGTTATCGCGAACGTCCGGCTGTGGTGGTGTTACCCAGAACTACAGAACAAGTTGCCCAAATAGTGAAGATATGCAATGAATATTCTATACCCTTCATAGCACGCGGTTCTGGCACTGGCCTATCTGGCGGCGCTTTACCAGTAGAAAACTCTATTTTAATTGTCACCTCATTAATGCGGCAAATACTCAGCATTGATTTGGAAAATCAACGGACAATTGTTCAACCAGGTGTGATTAATAGTTGGGTAACACAAGCTGTTAGTGGTGCTGGTTTTTACTACGCTCCTGACCCTTCTAGTCAAATTATCTGCTCTATTGGGGGCAACATTGCCGAAAATTCTGGTGGGGTACATTGTCTCAAATATGGCGTTACCACTAACCATGTTTTAGGATTAAAAATTGTCACGCCAGAAGGCGAAATTATCGATTTAGGCGGACAAATTCCAGAAATGCCTGGTTATGATTTAACAGGTGTGTTTGTTGGTTCTGAAGGCACTTTAGGAATTGCCACAGAAATTACTTTACGAATTCTCAAAAGTGCAGAATCAATTTGTGTGCTGTTGGCAGATTTTACCAGCATTGAAGCCGCCGGGGCAACTGTTTCTGATATCATCAGCGCCGGAATTATTCCTGGTGGTATGGAAATGATGGATAACTTCAGTATCAATGCAGTTGAAGATGTTGTAGCAACCAATTGTTATCCTCGCGATGCGACTGCTATTCTACTAATAGAAATTGACGGTTTAGAAGTTGAAGTTGAAGGTAATAAGCAGCGAGTTACCGAAATTTGTAAAAAGAATGGTGCTCGTAATGTTACTTCTGCTACTGACCCAGAAACCCGATTAAAATTATGGAAAGGACGCAAAGCGGCTTTTGCTGCTGCTGGACATTTAAGTCCAAATTACTATGTACAAGATGGTGTAATTCCCCGGACTCAGTTGCCTTACGTTCTCCATGAAATTGAAACATTAAGTAAACAATACGGTTATCGTGTCGCTAATGTATTTCATGCTGGCGATGGCAATCTCCATCCACTAATTCTTTATGATAATTCTGTGTCTGGAGCATTAGAGCAAGTAGAAGAAATGGGTGGAAAAATTCTCAAACTTTGTGTCCAAGTCGGTGGTAGTATTTCTGGGGAGCATGGCATCGGTGCAGAGAAAAGATGCTATATGCCACAGATGTTTAGCCAAGTTGATTTAGAAACTATGCAATGGGTGCGGCAAGTTTTTAATCCAAAAGGGTTAGCAAATCCTGAAAAAATATTCCCGACACCACGAACTTGTGGTGAAGCTGCAAATGCATCGGCACTCAAGCAATTTGAAGGTGTGGAAAGATTTTAAGAAGGAAGAATTCAAGAGTCAGAATTCAGAAGTCAGGAGTTAGGAATTATCAGATATTGGTATAGTTGAAGTATATAGAGCTTCTCAGTTGAGTCCAATACAGACCTAACCTCTAGCCCCTTCCCTCTAAGGAAAGGGGAGTAAAATTAAAAACCTGTCTCCTAAAAGGCGAGAGGAATGTAAGTGAGGTCAGAGTGGATTGTATACAAAGGAAAAGGGCTATATTCATAACTAAAATTTGCTCCGTATTATTTCAACTATTCTGACTTATAACTCCTGAATTCTGAATTCTTAATCATCCTTTCTTCACATCATCCGGAGGATTACAACTTTATTTTGTAGTTATATATATTCCGATCGCACTAGGTCAAGCTTACAAATGAATCGGGTTGCTCGCCGTTATGTTTCTTATTTGCTGTGCTTGGGATTAGTAGCTGCTTTAACAGTTTTTTCATTCTCTTCACTCCCAGTCTATTCCCAAAAGACACGTCCTTTAACTACAGAAATTCGCGGTGTTTGGCTCACAAATGTTGCTAGTGGTGTACTATTTGTCCCTTGGGGAATTAACCGGGCTGTAAATCAATTATCATCTCTCAACTTTAATACAATTTATCCTGTAGTTTGGAACCGAGGACATACTTTTTATAAAAGTGCCGTAGCTAAAATGACTACAGGATCAGAGACTCAACCTTTGCTCAACTTCATGCACGTTGGACAGGATGTTTTAGCAAAGATAGTAACACTTGCTAAAAATAAAAATTTGAGAGTCATTCCCTGGTTTGAATACGGTTTCATGACGCCCCATTATTCACAATTAGCAAGACGTTATCCTGACTGGTTGACAATTGGACAAGAAGGTATCAAGTCTACCGAAGATGCTCCACCAGAAGAAATCGATAATATTTTAGTAAGTAAACTGGCCTGGTTGAATCCTTTACATCCACAAGTACAAGAGTTTATTCAAGAGCTAATTTTAGAAGTAGTCAGAGATTACGATGTGGATGGTATTCAGCTTGACGACCATTTTGGGATGCCTGTACAGTTTGGTTACGATCGCTTCACTATTGAACTCTACCAGCAAGAACATCAAGGCAAAAGTCCCCCTACTGACCCTTTTAACTCAGAATGGATGCGTTGGCGAGCAGACAAAATTACTGATTTTATGGCAGAAATCTATCAAGCTGTGAAGGCGGTTAAACCCAAAGTCAAAATATCTCTGTCTCCTAATTATCAAGCTTTTGCTTACAAATACTATTTGCAAGATTGGGAAAATTGGGTAAAAAAAGGTTTAGTTAATGAGTTAGTTTTGCAAGTATATCGAAATGACAAAAACTCTTTTATCGCTCAACTAGAACTTCCATCCGTGAAATTGGCTCAAAGTCTGATTCCTGTAGGTATTGGTATCTC
>NNBV01002434.1_pt1 | contig 11190 bp, 10 predicted proteins | sample 1173771 | NCBI WGS metagenome assembly NNBV01 (sample SAMN07173938, study PRJNA388173) | plant metagenome | isolation source: symbiotic tissue sample KVS11 | place: Norway: Troms, Kvaloya island
ATGACTGTATCGCAACTCTCCATTTGGTTCGAAGGTAGGATCAAGCTGGAGATCTGAATAATTTGATATTGAAATGATGGACAACTCCCAATTAAATTTTATACCATTGTATAAGGGACTGCAAAGGAGTTGACCACATTCCAACATCAACCATGATAACAATAATAATTAACTGACACAGTTTATTTTACAGACCCAAATAATCGTATAGAAAGTATTATCAATTACTTCGCGCAAAGCGGGCTTTATCCTTTCTGCTTTGCGCGAAGTTTACGTTCTTTTAGTTGCCCCTGTCATTGATAATCATGGGTGATTTTCCATCCGTCACAATCACTTTTGCATTGGGCGAAGTAACCAGGTCTTTTAGCACTTGTACGCCACTCCACTTCACCAGCATGTCTGATAAACTTTCGGATACTGTTCGGTTGTAATTCTTTATTGCTTCCGCTTCGATCTGCATACGTTCAGCTTCTTTCTTTTGTTTGGAGATGATGAATTCCATTTGCAATGATTCCTGTTCCGCTTTGAGTTTATTCTCTACCGCCTGGAATATCTGCGGAGGCATGGTGATGCTTTTAAGAAGTACAGCATCTACAATAAATCCTTTATCGGAAATGCCAGCAACCGTTTCATCAAAGATTTCCTTTTCGAATTTTTTACGCTCGATGGCAAAGAGTTCTTTTGCCAGGTAAGAAGCACTGACGTGACGCACCACTGCTCTGAAGTTACTCTCAACAATAACCTCCTGGTAGTTCATGCCATACTTAATGTAAACCTGCGATACTTGTGAAGGTTCAATGTGATAGAGCAGCGCAATCTCAGCTTTCACGGTGAGTCCTTCTTTGGTGGGAACGTCCAATGCATTAAATGCTTCTACTGTTCGGGTGTTGATTTTTTTAATGGTGGTAACGAAAGGATTGAATACATAGGGCCCTTGCGAAAGGGAAGCACTTCGGATTTTCCCCAAAGTCTGCTTTATACCCACTTCTCCTGGCCTCACAATAGCGCACGATGAACATAGCAGAACAATAAGTCCCGCAAAAAGACTGGCTTTCTGTTTCATAATTGAAATGATTTAGTTTTTGGACTAAGCAGAATAAATAGCCAAGAGGTGTAAGTCGTTATTTAGACCTAGAGGAGAAATCAAAGTCACTAAGTGTAGTGATTCTTATTTTAGCTTCAGAGCGCTTAACTTGATTTCGGTGAGCCTTCTTTTTGTGTCAAGGGGGAAATCACCGTTCATCATCCAGTCATAATAGGCAGGTTCTTCTTTGAAAACAGTGAGAACAGGTTTGCCTTTATGCTTGCCAAAGTTAAATGTTGCTTCTCCTTTTTGATTGCGTACCATACGGCCAGCCAGATCGACTAAGTCGGAAGAAGTAAGCTTACTCAAGGTATCGACATCATTTTGAATGACACCAATTTTCTTACCCAGGCCATCCGTTACGTCCTGGTTTTCATAACGTGCTACCTGCGCCAGCAATACTTCCATAGTGGCTTGCGTATCGGCTTCTGCGGAATGTGAATTGATCAGGTCTTTCTGACAATAAAACTGGTAGGCAGCAGAGAGCGTGCGCTTCTCCATGAAATGAAATATCTTTTGTGCATCGATGATCTTCTTGCGGCTATAATCGAATTCCACATCGGCACGAAGAAATTCTTCTACCAGCATGGGCACATCAAACTTCAATACATTAAAACCTGCCAGGTCAGCACCTTCGAAGAACTTAGCGTATTCCCTGGCTACTTCTTTGAAGGTAGGTTTGTCCTTCACATCTTCATTGCTAATACCATGAATAGCAGTTGATTCTGCCGGGATGTTAATGGTGGGATTAATAATGTGTCTCTTACGGAGCTCTTCACCATTGGGCATCATCTTGATCACTGCAATTTCAAGAATGCGATCATGAGCGATATTAATTCCAGTTGTTTCGAGGTCAAAAAAGCAGACCGGTATTTTTAGGTTGAGTTTCATTGGGGGGAGTAAGACTTAAGCCAGCGTGCCTTTGAAAGAGGAAATGGTTTGATAAAACTGTTCAGGGGTGACACCAATCTTCTTCAGTGCCTCAAAGGCCGCATTGTAATAAAGGAAGTTTTGCTTTCCTGAGAGTTGTACAGCAATTCTTTCTTTGTGTGAATTCACCAGGTAATCTTTGCCTGTCTCTGAAGTACTTGCGTGCGCTTTATAGGGAATGTACTGTACATCAGCACGTTCTTTATTACAAATTACAGAAGCCAGTTTATCCGATTCATTGAAGATGAGCATTCCTCCTTTGGGAGTAGTATCTGCAAACAGATCGTATTGACGGATGAAGTCATTCTCGTTGAAGTTGGTCGTCTCCGGATTCCAGGCGATATCTGTAAACACTCCGATATGTTGCTTGTACTTAATGAATTGAGGTGTATGATATAATGTAGTAGATGGGTTCTCACTTCCGTCAATCACAATCACGGGAGCTGAACTCAGGTGCATTAAATAATCATTGTCCTTCGAGATCAGGTAATCCACCGGGCGTTTCAGCGCTTTCAACACGTGAACGATCATTGAAGCCACAATGTCTCTTCCAAAAGATCCTACCACCACCAGTCGTTGCTTGTCTAACGCAAATTCATAAATGTATTCGGGAACGGTGGATACTTTTAAACCCAGTTGTTGTGCTTTCACCAGCTCCGGGTTGTCCTTTTTAGTATGACGACCGAAGATGACGATGTCAATCGATTTATCAATACGTTCAGGGAACCATCCTGCCTTTGCGGGCAGCAGATTGCTGGTCAGCAACTTAGATCGCGATGGATCAACGATCTCATCATCTGATCCGCTAACGGTATGACCCAACTGCTGTAAAGCAATCGCCACATTATGCATCAGGCTTCCGCCAATACCAATGAAGTGAAACTTTTTCTTTGGCTCCATCCAATTAAATTAAGGCTTAAAGTAAACTAAAATGTTTGGTCTTAAAAAACCGTTTAACAGTCAGGTGATTAGATAATCAACAGAAAATAAAAGATACATTACAGTGCATTACGTCATAGCAATTTTTTGAACTTTTAATTTAAAGCAGTCAGGAATTTATACACAAAAGCAACGTTAATTGATTGTTGACAATTAAAACTAAACGGAGATCATTATGTGTTGTATGTGCACTACGTTTGTCACCCTTTAAAAAAATCACGTACAACAACCACAATGTATGGAGCAACGGTCAACGCAATTGAGGTCAAACTCTGCCAATAGCGGAGCAGGCAATCGGTCAAAACTTTTAGTGAGAGATCTCTCTGAAAGTTTGGGCAAGTTGCCGCCTCAGGCGCCTGACCTGGAAGAGTCAGTACTTGGTGCGTTGATGCTGGAGAAGAACGCGCTCAACGCAGTGGTCGAGTTTTTGCGTCCCGAGCATTTTTATTCTGAACAACATAAAGAGATTTACCAGGCCATCACTGATCTGTTCAAAGATTCTGATCCTGTGGATATGCGCACTGTAGTGGCGCAGCTTCGCAAGAGTGGTAAAATTGAACTGGTAGGAGGAGCCTATTACATTGCTGAGCTTACTTCAAAAGTAAGTACTGCGGCCAATATCGAGTATCATGCCCGTATCATCATTGAGATGGCGATCAAGCGTGAACTGATTCAGATTGCTTCGCAGATTCATCATGATGCCTACGAGGACACAACGGATGTGTTTGATCTGTTGGATAGAGCTGAACAAGCGGTATTCAAAATATCCGATTCCAACCTGAAGAAGAACTATGACACCATGAAGTCATTGATGTTTCAGGCGATACAGGAATTGCAGGAGAAGAAAAATCATAAGGATGGATTGACGGGTGTTCCTAGTGGGTTCTCACGTTTGGATCGTGTTACTTCCGGCTGGCAGAAATCGGATCTTATTATCCTTGCAGCCCGTCCTGGTATGGGTAAGACCGCCTTTGTGGTTTCATCGTTGCGTAATGCGGCGATTGATTTCAATATGCCGGTGGCGATCTTCTCTTTGGAAATGGCTTCGCTTCAGTTGGTGAATCGTTTGATCTCTGCCGAAGCAGAACTTGAATCAGAAAAAATCAAGAAAGGAAATCTCGCTGAGTTTGAATGGCAACAGTTGGTACATAAAACCAATCGGCTTTCCAGCGCACCTATATTTATTGATGATACTGCCGCGATATCGATTCTTGAATTGAGAGCGAAATGCAGAAGGTTGAAAGCCGAGCACAACATTCAGATGATTGTGATCGATTATCTCCAGCTCATGAAAGGTGAAGCGACGGGTAACCGTGAGCAGGAAATTGCATCCATCTCACGCGCACTGAAAGGTATTGCTAAGGAATTGAATGTACCTGTTATTGCACTGTCTCAGTTGAGTCGTAGCGTGGAAACACGTGGTGGAGATAAGCGTCCTCAACTGTCCGACTTACGTGAATCGGGATCTATCGAGCAGGATGCCGATATCGTTATGTTCTTGTATCGTCCGGAATACTATAAGATCACGGTGGATGAAGAGGGTATGCCTACACAAGGTATGGCCGAAGCAATCATTGCCAAGCACAGAAATGGTTCGTTGGAAACTGTGAAGTTGAAATTCATTGGCAAGTATACCAAGTTCGCTGACTTTGACGGACCAGATGGAAATGGTGGAAGTCCATTCTCAGGTATGATCACGAAAGAAAGCCGCGCCAATACATTCCGTGATCCTGAATCGCCGCGCACATTGCCATCCGCTCCAATGGATGATGATGAGACACCGTTCTAATACGAGCCCAATTTTTATTTTTCTTATTGTAAGACGGTAAGCTACCAGCTTCATGCATAGGTGAGTAGGAAGCATAAGACTTGCAGCTAATTGTCTCAAGCTTTGATCCAAACTGGCAACTTCATAATCATAGTTTATAAGTCTAATCAACCGCTGATCATACTCTGGTTTTGAGATTTCTTATTTTTAGAAATCTTTACTTACCCAATCAAGAGTATGAGAAAAATCTATATGAGCATTTTTAGTATAATTCTGTTGTTTGTTTCATCCGCCTCTGCGCAGGAGCAAAGCAGTTCAGGCGAGATGCGCGATTACATTGCCCAATACCAGGCCGACGTAAGCACGCTTTCGCGGAAGTATCCCATCATTGAATCCGAAGAGTATTTCAATCGTTTCAGTCTGCTGCATAGCGATTGGCTGAAGAAATTGAAGACTCTTCCTTTTGAAACCATGAGCCAGTCGGGCAAGGTGGATTACATTCTGTTACGCACCACCATCGAAGAGGAGGATAGTGGATTGCAACATGACAAAAAGGATTTTCAGGAGATCAGTGCTTCATTGAAGTTTACAGCGAAGCTTCTACCCGTTATACAGGAACGCAGAAGAGGCAAGCTCTTAAACCCGGAACAGACCGCAGCCACATTCGCAGCTGTTAAAGGTGAAATCAAAACCAATCAGGCAGAGATGGAGAAACTACCGAAGTATTCCGAAAGGCAGGCGGTGAGAGCGGTAGAAGCTGTGCAAAGTTATCGCAAGTCGATTAATGAAGCATTTAAATTTTACAATGAGTACGATCCGCAGTTCAGCTGGTGGGTTGCTGCTCCACAAGTAGAATTGGATTCGGCTTTCAGCAGATACATTAAGTTTTTGAAGAACTGGAAAACGGTTGACCCGGCACGCAACGACGGAAGCGGTATTGTGGGTAATCCCATTGGACGTGATGAACTGAGCAAGAGCCTTGCATTTGAAATGATTCCTTACTCTCCGGAAGAACTTATTGAGATCGGGAATAAAGAGTTTGCCTGGTGTGAAAAAGAAATGCTGAAGGCTTCCAATGAGATGGGGTTTGGTAACGACTGGAAAGCGGCACTGGAGAAAGTAAAGAACGATCATGTAGAAGCCGGCAAGCAACCTCAGCTGGTAGAATTCCTTGCGGAAGAAGCGATCGCTTATGTAGAGAAAAACGATCTGATCACCGTACCCGATTTGGCAAAAGAATCGTGGCGTATGACCATGATGACACCCGAAGGGCAACGTTTTGCTCCTTTCTTTCTGGGTGGTGAAGTAGTGCAGATTGCCTATCCTACCAGTACCATGCAACATGATGAGAAAATGATGAGCATGCGTGGCAACAATAAACACTTTTCGCGTGCTACTGTATTTCATGAATTGATTCCCGGTCATCACCTGCAGCAGTTTATGATGCAGCGCTATCAGACACAACGGCAATTATTCCGTACTCCCTTCTGGATGGAGGGCTGGGCCTTGTACTGGGAGATGATTTTGTGGGATAAGAATTTTCAACTCTCACCAGAGAATAGAGTAGGCATGTTGTTCTGGCGTATGCATCGCTGTGCGCGGATTATCTTCTCACTCAATTATCACTTAGGTAAATGGACTCCGCAGCAGTGCATTGATTTACTGGTTGACAAAGTAGGCCATGAACGTTCCAACGCAACCGCTGAAGTGAGGCGGTCCTTTACGGGAGGTTATCCACCGCTGTATCAATTAGCATATATGATGGGAGCGAAGCAATTCTATGCGTTGCGCGATGAGTTGGTCAATACGGGCAAAATGAAAGAGAAAGATTTTCATGATGCCATCATGAAAAATAACACCATGCCTGTAGAGATGGTAAGAGCACTGCTGACCAATCAGCCACTCTCAAGGGAGTTTAAGACGACATGGAAATTTAAATACTAGTGTCAGGTTTAAATTGACCTTCATATATTAATTGACAGTTGACAAGTATACAATTGACAAAAGTTGGCTGTAATACTAAGCTTTGTCAATTGCCTTTGGTTAACTGTCAATTGAATATAAATCGAATCCGGGGCAAACCATTATTCCCCGGTTTCTGTTATCACGGGAATTAGAATAGTTTTGTACCGTGAATGAAGTAACTGATTTTCTGGAAAGTGCTGTAAAGAGCATTAACGCGCCGCGTTTTGTAAAATTGACGTTAAGCAAGCCGACAAGGCAAGCGGGTGATTTGCTTAATGTTTATGTGAAGATGGCGGAGATTAAAAATACAGTGAGCCTTTCGTTCACGTATCATTTTGCCACGAATGACAAGGTCAAAAATTTTGAAGTAACGGAAGGTATCCAGGAATTGAATTCTTTATTGAAGAGTTCCTTTTATCACGCTACTTTGTTTTCCATTGATGAAGATCTTACACTCCGCATTTCCAAGAAAGGAAATGCAGGTATCATCAAAACAGCGGCTACGTTCACCGAGCTTCGCGATCCGGCGCACGACCGCCAGAAAGTAAAGCGTACGCAGGAGAATGATTCGTACCTGATGGCACTTGGTATCAATGATGCTCAAGGTGTTTTGATCCCGAAGATGGCCGATAAATTCAGGCAGATTAACAAGTACCTGGAGATCATGGAAAATCAGATTCAGTCCACTGAGCTTCCTGAAAAGATAACGATTGTGGATATGGGTTCCGGAAAAGGATACCTCACATTTGCTCTTTACGATTTCTTAAAGAACAAAAAGAACCGTGATGTAACCGTGACGGGTATTGAGATGAGAAAGGAACTGGTGGACTATTGCAATACAGTAGCTAAACAATGTGGCTTCGACCAGCTTCATTTTGTTCAGCAATCCATTGAAGAGTTCAACGACAAAAAGGTAGACATCGTTATCGCCTTGCATGCCTGTGATACCGCAACCGATGATGCGATTTATAAGGCATTGACTGCAAATGCAGCATTGATTGTATGTGCGCCTTGTTGCCACAAACAAATTCGCCAGCAGGTAAAGGGCAAAGAGCAGGAGAGTCCGCTGTTGAAGTATGGCATATTCAAAGAACGTCAGTTTGAAATGGTAACGGATACCCTGCGTGCCTTAATTCTGGAAAAGAAAAACTACACTACTTCCATATTCGAATTTGTATCTAACGAACATACCCGGAAGAATGTGTTGCTGGTAGGAACCAAGACAGATAAGAAAGCTGATCAGCATGCATTGGATGAAAAGATCGATGCTATCAAGAAGAGCTATCAGATCGACTACCATTACCTGGAGAAGTTAATCGTTTAGCGTTAATAGTTAAAAGTTAATCGCAGGTCGGGTTTAAAACGTTTAACGATTTACTTTTAACGTTTAACTAACGCCCAATCATATCCCAGAGATTGCCATACAGATCTTTAAACACCACCACGGTTCCATACGCTTCATTACGTGGTTCGCCATTAAATTCAACTCCTTTTGTTTTCATGGAGCTGTAGTCGCGCCGGAAGTCATCGGTGTGAAGAAACAGAAATACACGTCCACCGGTTTGATTACCAACGTGAAGCTTTTGCTCTTCAGTAGCAGCTTTGGCTAATAGCAAATTACATCCGCCATTCCCTGAAGGAGCGATCACTACCCAGCGTTTTGTTTCGCTGAGCGAGGTATCTTCGATCAGCGTGAAATTCAGTTTTTGTGTGTAGAACTGAATGGCTTCATCATAATCATTAACAACCAAAGTAACCTGTGCAATAGAACGATTCATATTTGAGTGATGGATTTTAGCTTTAACTTAAACAACAAGGCTTTTTAGAAATGATTTTAATTCCGTTTCATCTGTAAACTGCCTCACCTCAAATCCTTCCATTACCTGTGCCGATTTATTTTTGATGTTAGCTGCGGAGACTTTCGAGAGTATCTCTTTGGCATCCAGCAGCTGTGCATGATAAAGTGTTTTCCCATTCAGGTGTTTTAACAATGCAGGAAACAGGTTTTTAACAATCCATTCCTGCGAAGCCAGGCTAATGATACCCATCTTCCGGATATCCGCTACTACCTTTTGTGTTTTTAATTTGGTAAATGCTTCTAGTAATGCTTTGTTAGCAAGAATGAACTGTTCATCGTTGGGTACTTTGCTGATGTATTCAAGGAAGAGTGCATCAAGCGTTTCGTCATAGTACACTTTGGCGAAACTGTTTTTGAAGAATTCTTTCATGTAAAACGGGGGTTTATGTAAAGTTAAAATAAAACTTTATTTCATCCCGTTTTGCACCGATCATTATCGCATCCAGATCAGCATCGCAGCACTCATGATCATCATCAGGCCATCTTCAATAATGGTAACGGTGCTCATGGGCAGATTGAATACCGCACCCAGGCAGGCGCATTGAATTTTCTTTTTATTAAGTACGGTTTGCAGCACCCCGATAATACTCACCGTCATCACCACCAGGGTAACCCAATTGGTGAGGTAAGGCTGGAAGTTGAGCGTGAAGGCAATACCCAATCCTAATTCAATAAAAACGTAGAGATATCCCCAGGCTTTGAATTTTCGGGCAACAACATCGTACATGGCATAACTATCAGCAAAACCATTCAGATTGAGCAGCTTGAAGAAGGAAAAGACAAGAAAGAACCCCGCCATAAACACGCGCATAGCAAGCATGCCATTGAACCCGTTGCTAGTGATGGAGATGATCAATGTGATAAAAGTAATGTATGCGAAGATGAGTACGATGGGTTTATAGGTGTCGAACCAGGTTCGGGTATCTTCCTGCATAGCGATTGGGGCAGTAGCAGGATGAACAGGAACATCTTCGGAGAGCTTGTATTTAGGATATTCTTTTAAGGCCGATTGCAAAGTAGTAGTTGCAATGTGCTTATCCATCGTTACATCGGCCTGTCCTTTGTTCAGGTCAATGGTTACTTCTTTTACTCCCTCGATGTGGGAGAGGAGGTAGCTGACCTTTGCTTTACAACCTTCACAGGTCATTCCGGTTACATTATAGGTATGTGTCATTGTCGGTTTCTCAATTGTTATGCAAATAAACGCAAACGCGCTTTGCGAGGAGTTATATCATTTTATAAATGATGTATAGAATTTAATGGTTTAGGGTTTCCAACCTTCAAAAGGTTGGAAACCCTCTTCATAGACAAAAAGGATAGAATTTTTCTTCTCAAGGAAAATGGCTAGAATTGAATGAATTATAACCGGATAAATACAATCCCATACACGGCAATTGGTTTTATGATCTCACGCAATCTCAAGCTTCTCATTACATTAATCATTGTAGGTACGATTGCCGCTTATGTGGTAGTTGTGGTGATCCCCACGCAGCTTACCCAGCGGGCATACAAGGCAGCACAAACGTTGGGCGAAGATTTTCGTAAGGCTTTTCAGTTTACTCCTGAAGTAATTGTAGACAAAACCGTTATCCTCAATCAGCAGACCGAGGTTTTTGAACTGGCTGTACTATCGCAGAATTTTGAACATCGCTATAGCTGGACGCACTCCTGGTTAGGAAGTACCAAGAAGATTGATATTCGCGGAAGCTTTGATGCCAAAGTAGGTTTTGATTTGCATCAGAAGTTTGTTCTTACTGTACAGGATGAAAAAGTAATTATCTCATTAGCCTCACCTGTAGTGTTATCGGTAGAACCGAAAGGAGATATTCGCTACCAGGATGAAAATGGTATCTGGAACTGGGTGAACCTGGATGACCGTACTAAAGCAACCAATATATTTATAGTGGATGCACGTAACTATGCTGAACAGGCAGATTTTGTACAGGATGCCAAAGTGAAAATGGAGGAGCGTTTGAAAACTTTTTTCAAACCGTATGGCAAAGAAGTAGAGATTCGTTATACAACTTCTGTCAAGCAGGAGATGTAAACTGATTTGCTTTTTTATGCGCTTATTATTTGATGCCTTTCTTAACGGGAATAGATTGAATAGTATCAATACTTTTATTTTCTTATTGCCACGGGCTTAAGCCCCTTGCCTATGCACACATCTTATAATCTAACTCATCGATTACGTGCCGGAAACGCGAAGTTCGATTTAGATTCTCTGGGCACGTCAAACACATTCATAATCGTTAGCCTGGGGCGTTGCCCCAGGCTATTATATTTCGGCCCTTCAGGCCTTTAAAACATTAGTAAACAATCGAAAATAAAAAGCGTAAAGACTTGTATCGTTAGCATAGTCTATCACGCATTAAAAAAATATAGTATCGAAAGCCAAAGTTCATTACAGACCTGAAGGGCCGATATATAACAACCCAGGGCAACGCCCTGGGTTGTTACGGTAAATATGTATTAGCGTGCCCAGAGAATTTGACTCGATCTTCAAACGCCCGGCACGCAACCGGATTAAACGATATTAAAGATGTGTGCATAGGCAAGGGGCTGAAGCCCGCGGCACTTTTAAGTTTTTCAAAAGGGCTTTAGCCCCAATGCGTAGAAGGTATATTCTTAAGTAAACGACATTGC
>NNBV01000084.1_pt1 | contig 11178 bp, 9 predicted proteins | sample 1173771 | NCBI WGS metagenome assembly NNBV01 (sample SAMN07173938, study PRJNA388173) | plant metagenome | isolation source: symbiotic tissue sample KVS11 | place: Norway: Troms, Kvaloya island
TTATTAATTATTCCTAAATCATATAACCCAGTATTATTTTTCTGACTTAAACGTTCAAATTCTAATAAATGATGTAAATAATCTTCTCTTAATGAAAGAATAATTTTGACAAATGAAATATTTAAACATTCGCTAAAGAATTTATAAAATTCTATCCTTTGTGTTGGAGAATTACTGACAAAGAAAAATTCTTCAAACTGATCTAAAATGATAACTATTGTATAATTGCGCTCAGATGCTAACCGAATTTTTTCTAGCAGTATAGTCGAAGTAGAGTCAAGATTAACCGATATTCCTGTGTATGCCATTGCTTGGTTAATACTGTTTATCAAGATTGTAATCCAATCAGTATAAACAGACAAAACAATAGGTATAGGAATGCGTTCACCGATAACTTTTCCCTTGAGTGCTGGGACTAAACCAGCTTTGAGAATTGAACTTTTACCTACACCGGATGGCCCATAAATTACTGTGAGTTTGTAGTCAGCGCGGGTAATTCTTTCAATTAAACGATTTACATCTTGTTGCCGTCCAGAAGCAGAGATTTCTTGAGCAATTTCCTCAGGAATAAATGATATTTTGTGAGGTTCTAGTACTGGGTTTATTCTGAGGCGTTGCGGCTGTAATTGACTTGCCCCGATGAAAGCACGAAAGCCATACTGATGTTCTATTTGAATTTTTTCTTGCTTCAGTTTAAAGGCTTCTGTATAGTCATGGCGCTCAAAAAAGTAAAGCGATCGCAGTTCCTCTAAAATCTCTAAGTAAAGTGATGGCTGATGTTGTAGCTCACAAACTACCCTCGCCCATTCCAAGTTATTGATAGCCTCCTCCCACTCACCCAGATGCTGCTGTGTACGTGCTAGCAAGAGAAGATACCAACTTTCTTGTCGTCGTGTTTGCAAAACATCTCGTAGAGAAACTTCTGGTACTTCTTCGGAGATAGAAAGTGCTGTATTCACTAATTCATGAGCTAGTACCCAATTCGATTCAGAAGCTGCCACATTTGCCAAAAAGCCATAATTTTGAGCAAGTTGTGCGGGAGTTCCATAAGTTGTATGTAGGTCTAATGATTTTTGAGCTAATTCTTTTAAGTCATCCCAAGCTTGTAAGCGTTGCAGCATTTCACAAGCAGGCAAAATAAATTTAGCAACTAAGTCTTTTCTTTGTACCTGCTCTAATAGCTCCAAGCATTGTTTAAACCACAAAAGAGCATGTTCACAATAGCTACTAGTATTCTGGTATAAATCCGCCATTCTGTGATAGCACAGACCCAGGTGGAATAGTACTATTGCTTGCTTGAGTAAAGGTGATGGAGGGGTAGGGTAAGGACATGAGAGAGGCAAAAAAGAATTACTCTCCCACTCTGCCACTCTCCTCACTTCCTGCTGCCATAACGCTAGGCTTCTTTGATAATTTGCTAAAGCGCCATTAATTTGATCGTTGGCGTATTTATCTCGCCCTAGCACAAATTCTAAACTAGCTTCTAATCCTGGTGTTAACTTAATGCCATACAGTCGCAGCAAATCATTACGGGCTGATTCTATTTCGTGGCGGTGTTGGGACTTAGGATCTAAATCTAGAAAGGCATTAGATAAAAATGTTTCAGCACCTGCTTCTAAAACTTTGGCAAATAGAGATTCTGCTTCTTGGTGGATCAAAGCAATTAAATCTGCTTTGGTCATTTCAAATTTAATAGTGGTTGCAGCCCAACTTTTGAAATCAGGCGCTAATCTTGAAAGTAATGATGCAACTTCATCTTGTAGCCACAACACCACCGGAAATGGAAAAGTCGCTGCATAGATATCTCGTGCTTGGTTGATGCCTGTAAGTAAGTTTTCCAGGTCGATAATTGACTCAATACCGAAAACCATCACAGCAGATGGCAAAGAGTCTGTAAGGACGGCAGGATTATCTAAAGATAGTTCTGAGATTATTGTGCTGTGTAAGGAAGTAGTTGATGGATTGAGAACGATTTCTCTGATATTGATGTCTTTGGTCATAGAGCGAATATTTTCTAACATTTGCTCACGTAATTGCCCGTAATTACATCGAACTAAAATCAGGGCAAATTGACCTTCGGAAAGTGCGATCGCTCTAATCAGTCTTTGCAAGGTATGCTGATTTTCTTTGGTGTAGACGTGTAGCTGCTTATCATTAGTCATTGGACATGGGGCATTGGGAATGGGGCATGGGGCATTGGTCATTAGTTATTAGTCCAATGACAAATGACAAAGGACAAATGGCCAGCAAGTTAAGATTTTGGATTAAAAGAATTTTTAGATTGGTTCCATCCCTTGTGGATGGAACCAATCTAAAAGACCCTCGTGACACTCAATAGCATTCGTGGGGCATCTCCTAGCGAAGCGGTAGTGGTAGCGAGGAACGAGCTATCACTCTTGGCATCTCCCTTTGGGAGAAGGCTCGGCTACGCTATCGCAATCTAAAATCCAAAATCGTTTGACTTACCCAGCACTGTTACTTGTTTTGTTGCCAAGCCAAAACTTTTTCTGTTTCTGCCAAAGCTGGGCTGATGCCAAACCAGCGCCCCACAGGATCGCGATATTCAAACAGATACATGCTTCTGAGTAAGCTCTGATAGTCAGACTCTCCTTTAACTCTCTGCTGCTGCACTACTTCAAACAATAATTCCCACTGGGATTCATCAATAGCTAATAGCAGATCGTCGCGGTAATCTTTAATCACGGCTTCTAAGCAGTCTCTAGAAAAAGGTGGATCTTGTCGTTGTAGGCAGCTATAAAGTAAACCCAATAAGTTCCGAATATGACCACCACTAACGCGACATAGCCGATCCAAGGTCTGGAAGTGATCGAATAATTCTGTAATTAATAAAAGCCTGCTATTCAAAGGAACTTCTGGAAAAGCTCTTGCTAGAACTAATTGACGCACTAGTGACATCCCTGGTTCGTAGTCATTGCCATCTCTTTGCCGTACTAGTACCATCGGCAGTACTTTTGGCGCAATTCCTCCCCCCAGGCGATTTTTCAGTGTCTCATACTCATTGGAGAAAATTAACGTTAGGGGAATTGTGTAAACTAGGTGGCATTTGAGTCGGCGCAACTGTTCGCCTCGGTCGATGAAGAGATATTCTGGTTGCGATCGCCCGGATGCTAAGGGACGCATATCCACTCGATCCAAATTATCTACAATCACTACCAGTCCTTTTTGACCCCGTAGCTTTAGCTGTTCAACAGCCTTTTCTAAAATTTCTTCGTTAATCGCTTGCAAAATACTATTGGTACGTGGTTCCAGATATTGCCTTAGTTGATTCCGCATCTGAGTGCTATCTTTGGTTTTGGCAGTAATTTTGGCAATACCCAAAGATAACTCTGCTTGTCCAGAAAGCTCTATGGGGCTTTGCAAAAAATCGCCTACTTCTTTAAACAAATTGGTAAAGTAACCAGGTTTGAGTTTGATGCTAATGCTTTCTAAACTGGCACTGACTTGACGGGCTACACTCAGCAGAATATCGCTGACATCAATATCCGCCATATCTAAGTCTTGACTGGACTCAAAATAAACCACATGAAATCCCGCCAATTCTAGTTCTGTCTTGAGACGCTGCAATTCTGTTGACTTACCGCAGCCAATATGACCTGTAAATAACTGACACGTTGGCTCATCAGGAGAAATCCGAATGATAGTCCGTTGCAATTCTTCGACAATCTTGCAACCACGTACATCAGCAAAATCTATGTAATACTGCTGATCTAACACGTTACTTATATTTAGCGTGTAGCTTGGATTACATGCTTTATAAAAACGTGACAAATTTAATGTCGTTTTCATGTATGTAGATGTGTGTAGATGGCGTAGATGTGTGTGTAGATGCAGTTTAATTCGTATTTTTTATAGAAATAATCTCTATCTGGGATGTAGGCATACAATTAACTCGCAAGTTGGTAGTGTCTTGCAAGGGACAGCACTTGGTGCAGGATTACTGTCAGTAGCTGTTAGTTGTATGGTAGAGATTTAATTGACCCTAATAACCTTAAGCATATCTGTCCTTTTTACACCTGCTATTGAGGTTTTGACAATCTCTAGCTTTTGTTTGACCTGCCACAAACCTTTATAGCTCAGTGGATAAGTAAAAAAAACTACAAGAATGCCTGGTTCTCATTTGTATAGCTGACGAGTAGGACTGGTATGAATTATAGCAAGAGACACAGAGATTCAGGAATATTTAGATATCATTTCACATTCTATTTGTCAAGAAAACAAAATCCTAAACATCTAAATTAATATTTTGTAATTTTTAGGGAAAAATCTTCAAAAATAACTTGTCAAAAAGACTACAGTCAGTTAAAAATGGACACCGGAAACTTTCATGGGAACGATAACTGAAGAGACAAGGAAATGGGTTAACAAGGGGAAACTTGTCTTCTTATTCCCTTCATTGACTAGGGCCACTATGCTTTGTGTAGTTACTGTAAAGTGTTACTAAAAATAAAAAAATATTGAGGAGATCAGCTAACAGATGCCAACAGTGTTTACTGAAATTAATAATGATACGAGCGCGTCAAGGAATTTAGATTGCAACCAGAAAGGGGTTTGAATGGCTGGCATAATATCAGTTTCCCGCACGGATCTAGCCCAGCGTCGTCAGAAATTACGTCGGCAACGGCAGATGAAAATTATTCAGGCTATTTGGCGAACCTTTGCCATTACAGGTTTGGCAGGTGGATTGCTGTGGATAGCAGTCCAACCAGTGTGGATGCTAAAAGCTCCCAAACAAGTAGTGATGAAATCAGGCAATAAATTATTGTCGAATGAGACAACTCAGTCACTATTGGTGCTGTCTTACCCTCAGTCGTTGTGGCGGATTGAACCGTCGGCGATCGCTAACTCTTTGAAGAAACAACCAACTATTGCCCAAGCGATCGTCAGGCGTCGCCTGTTTCCTCCTGGATTAGTTATCGAAATCCAAGAGCGAGTACCTGTAGCTGTGACTCAAACACCCGGTAACAAAAAAGTAACAATTGGCTTACTAGACGCAACTGGGGCCTGGATACCCTTAGAAAAATACACATCACTGAATCCCACCAGAAAATTACCCACTCTCAGAGTCATTGGCTCGCCAAAACAATATTGCCTTGATTGGACTCAACTCAATCAAGCTGTCAGCCAAAGTCCTGTAAAAGTGATGGAAATTGATTGCCAAAATCCAACGAATTTAATTTTGAAAACAGAATTAGGAAATGTCCATCTCGGCGCTTCAGGCCCCCAGTTGTCTGAACAAATTAAGGTACTCGCCCAAATGCGCCCTTTAGCAGCAAAATTAAATTCCGGTCAAATAGAGTATATTGATCTGAAAAATCCCGAATTACCTTTAGTACAAATGAACCAAAAAGACCAAAAATTAACTCCCAAAATTCCTAAAAACATTTAGGGTGTTTAATGTAGTGAGCGCTCCTAGCAAATTAAGAAGCTTTATGCTGATAAATATATTTATTATTTTCAGTTTTACAGCAAAACATCCGAAAATCGGGATTAACTTCTAACTAAAATGAGAAGATCAATCATAAAATCTCCATTGCGAGTAAAAGACGCTCAATTGTTACCCTAACATCTAATAGTAGGGTGCAAGATGTCGGACAATCTAATGATGGTCTATAGGATGCAAAAAGCCTTCTAACCATACATTATTTGACTAAACGCAGTGCGGAAAATAGAAAAATGCTTGAGTTTTTCATTAAGAAGAGATGAGGTAGCAAAGGGTACTGATGAGAACGGTTTACGCCGCCATCCAAGTGCAGAGCCAAAAATGCTCTGGCTTTGGTCTGTTGAGGACACTTTCAAAGACAGTTTACTGAAGTTTCAACCTGTAACAGTAAATGCTGCCCAAATTTGCGTAAGCATTGCTTCTGGGCAATAAGTTTAGACTACTCTGTGCCGTACTTCCTATTGGATAAAGAAACCTCTTAGGAAATCGTAATTTGTTGGCTGCACTAGTGAGGGTTCTCGTAGGATAGACTGTTGCTCCAACAAAGTGTCCATTAAGACCCCCCAAACAACAAATTAATCAGGTATAGTCTGACAAGTAAATTCTTACTTAACTTTAACCTTAAAGATAAGTAAGCAGAAGGTAAATTTTGTGTCTAAAGTTGCAATCATCCCCAATGGTGAAACCTATTAACAATATTATTATCGAGGCAGAGAAGAGGCGCTTTAGTGTGTCTTTAGAAGTTATGCTCACCGTAGAAAATAATGAAGAGATTAATGTCTGGTTGAAGTTATACAGGTCAGTTTTAGATAAATATAGGTATACTTCTCTAGAATTGGCTGTGCGATCGGCTGCTTTAAAAGCTTATCCCATAGCAAATTTTCGCACTGCCAATTCTGTTAGGCTTGGCAGTAGTGAAAACAATAAAGAACAGTGCCATAGTATGGTGACACTGTCAAACTAAAGTTGACTCTTAGGTGAATAACACCTGAAAAAGTCGTTTATCTACCCTTTCACAAATCCAATGACACTTGATAATAACCAAGGACTTAACTATAAAAATTCCCAATCTACGGGACAGCCGGGGTTCTCTCTGGCAGTTAACTCAACCAATCCCTTTAATAACTCTGGGCTGAATTTCGGACAAAATCACGATAATAAAAAGATTTCTGCGGAAAATAGCCGAATTGGCGAGATTGTTCCTGGAAGGGTCGCCAACATCAAAGTGATCGGTGTCGGTGGTGGTGGTGGCAATGCGGTTAACCGCATGATTGAGTCTGATGTCTCTGGGGTAGAGTTTTGGTCAATCAATACTGATGCTCAAGCTCTTACCTTAGCTGGCGCTCCAAGTCGATTGCAAATTGGACAGAAGCTAACACGGGGTTTAGGAGCAGGTGGTAATCCTGCCATCGGTCAAAAGGCAGCTGAGGAATCACGGGACGAAATTGCTACGGCTTTGGAGGGTGCAGACCTAGTATTTATCACTGCTGGTATGGGGGGTGGTACTGGGACGGGTGCAGCTCCAATCGTGGCAGAGGTAGCCAAAGAGATGGGTGCTCTTACTGTTGGTGTAGTCACACGTCCATTTGTCTTTGAGGGACGCCGCCGCACCAGCCAAGCGGAACAAGGTATTGAAGGACTAAAAAGTAGAGTAGATACACTGATCATTATCCCCAACAACAAACTGCTGGAAGTGATCCCCGAACAAACGCCTGTGCAAGAAGCTTTTCGCTATGCAGATGATGTATTGCGTCAAGGGGTGCAAGGTATTTCTGATATCATCACGATCCCCGGTTTGGTAAACGTTGACTTTGCTGATGTCCGAGCTGTGATGGCAGATGCGGGATCGGCATTGATGGGAATTGGTGTGAGTTCTGGAAAATCTAGAGCTAGAGAAGCTGCGATCGCAGCTATTTCTTCCCCGTTACTAGAATGTTCTATTGAAGGTGCTAGAGGGGTAGTCTTTAATATTACAGGTGGAACTGACCTCACCTTGCATGAAGTTAATGCAGCCGCAGAAGCAATCTATGAAGTAGTTGATCCCAACGCCAATATTATTTTTGGGGCTGTAATTGATGACAGACTCCAAGGTGAAGTGAGAATTACTGTGATTGCCACCGGATTTACAGGTGAAGTGCAAGCTGCAGTACAACAAAGCGTAGCTAACGTTCGAGTAGCACCTAACACCTCGAAGCGACCAACAACACAGCAACCCGCAGTTAATCCCCCAACCTCAACTCCAAGTTCAGCTCCAACTCCAACTCCAATTCCAGAACCAAAAGAAAAACCTGGATTGGATATACCTGACTTCTTGAGAAACCGACGAACACCACGGAATTAAAAGATTTTGGATTTGAGATTTTAGATTAAATTAGCTGTCTCAGGCTAGGCTGAGTGCTGTATAAAATCTGCTAGTTCCAGGGTTTTACCAAAAGCAGGGATAAGCAATCCGTTGCCATCCCTAATTTTGCTAATTGGTAAAGAAATTCGTTAAAGCTACTTAATAGAATGAAATTGGGCAATAGTCTGCTGGCTCAGATTTCTAACTGTGCTTTTGGAATAAAAAACCGGAAGACCTGCCCGACTACGAATGCTTAAGGATAGCCCTCGTAAACATCGCTATATCTACCGCCGCAATCATTAAACTTATATTCGGTATAAACAAAGCTGCGTGGGTGAGTTCCCACGCAAGCGTCCGAAGGAATTCTGTTTCCTGGAAAATAGGACACCAAGTAAAAAATAATTTACGTTTATTTTTTGATTTTTAATGTCTGTTCAATCCATTGAATAACCTGATGACCAAGGTGAGTACCATCTAGGCGGTCAATCTCACGAATTCCGGTGGGACTGGTGACGTTAACTTCAGTCAAGTAGCCACCGATAACGTCAATACCCACAAAAATTAAGCCATCTTGGCGTAAGCGTTCGGCTACTTGGGTGCAGATTTCATATTCTCTTGCGGTAATTTCGGTTTGAGCGACTGTACCACCAGTTGCCATATTATTGCGAAAATCAGTTCCACTAGAGAGGCGATTGAGCGCACCAATCGGTTCGCCATTGAGCAAGATAATTCGCTTATCTCCCTCTTTTGCCTGTGGTAAATAGGTTTGCACCATTACTGGCACTCGACCTTGGAGTGTACTAAGTTCGACAATGGAGTTAAAATTGCGATCGCCTGATTGCAAAAACAATATTCCTTCCCCAGCTTTGTTACCCAGTGGTTTGAGAACCGCAGCTCCCTTTGCTTCAACAAATTGCCGGATAAACTCCTTATCAGCACTGACAATGGTTTCTGGAATCGCCTTGGTAAACTGGAGGGCATACATTTTTTCATTTGCCCCTCGGATGCCGCTCGGACTGTTAATTACCAAGGTTTTATTTTGATCAATGTAATCGAGAATATAGGTGGCATAGAGGTAGGAATCATTGACCGGTGGATCTGTCCGCATAAATACGGCGTCCATTGTTTCTAAAGAAGTTAAGGAAGAATCACTCAACTTATACCAAGGATTCACCGTTACCCAGCGTCTCTCCACCAACTGCACTGGTACAACTTCAACTCGCTGTAGGAAAGCCCAAGCTTTGCCCTCCACCACACTCAGCAAATTTGCTTGAGTCACCCAGACTTCATGTCCCAGGATTTGCGCTGCTTCAATTAAGGCAACACTGGTATCATGACACGGGTCAAGCAGATGGATAGGATCAATGATAAAAGCCAGTTTCACCCTTTATACCTCAATCACCAAGAAATTAAATGGTTATTCAACTATTATCTCTTGATGCTCTCACCAATTGACGTATATCTGTACTGCTCAGTAAAACCTGGAGAGTAAAATTTTGTGGATAGACACAGCTTTTGTGAGAAAAAGTCCGTAAATAAGCTAGTGAATTCAATACTGTTCGGTTAAGGCAAGAAACGCGATGAATCGCCGTCTCTACAATAATCAGTTTGCCGTAGAGACGGCGATTTATCGCGTCTTTGCGATCTAGAATTTTCATCAAAAAACCTTAACCGAACCGTATTGGGAGTGAATTGCTCTCCAGAATTTTAGCGACTGCCGTTTGTAGCGGCTTGTCGCTAGCTTATAGCAATGCCTTGTGAATCTAAACGCTGCTGCCAGTTAGTAGCTCATCCAGTTTGCCTTGACTGTCTAAAGCATGGATATCATCACAACCACCTATATGAACATCATTGATAAAAATTTGTGGTAAAGAGCGCCGTCCATTTGCTCTTTGAGCCATTTTATTTCTCGCTGCCTCATCTCCATCAATGCTGTATTCGATAAATTCAACACCCTTGTTCTTCAGTAAACTTTTGGCACGAATACAAAATGGGCAAGTTCTCCAAGTGTAAATTTCTACTTTTGCAGCCATAAAGTCCTCAAATTGATTTAATACTTCTTAATTTTAGAACTTTGCCACTGACTGTAGCTGCTATATCCCATTTTGACTTTATTTTCAAAAGTGGCTAACTCAATTCAGTTATTAGTATCGCTGAGTTTCATCCGCTACACCTAGCTAGCTTTTTTGCAGAACTATACAAAAAGAAAAATCGTTGAAAAGCCTATAAATAACGCATACTTTTCAACGATTTGTAATTATTAGCCTATTTACACCATGTTTTACTTGAACAATTTTTACAAAATTTAGGTGATACACACTTTACTTTCTAAAACAACGGTATTTTCTCTTATGAAAGTATCCGGTCATTAACAGTGTTTACTACTGGGAAAGCATCATTTAGGCTATTACTAAAGACTTTTTCTTCACCACTCTCAATGCACCCACTGCAAATAAACCAAGGGCACCTGTCATTCCAGGTTCAGGTACTTTTTTAGGTGGAGGAGGCGGAGGACTATAATAACTCCCTTGTGCTTTTATAATGCTAGGCTCCTTTAAATCAGTGCCATACTGGAAGCGAACACTGCCAATTTTGCTTATATCAAAGTTAGTGGGCAGTCCTGATAAAACGAACGTGGCAGAATTGTCAACAAAACTTCCCCCTTTGACTGCTGGATTTGCATTAGCATTGTAGCCGTCAATAATGCCGTAATTAAATTGCTGCTGTCCACCAATGCCTTGAAAAATACCCAAGCCGGCAGTACCTAAACCGTAGTCTTGGGTTATTCCATTGAGTCCTGCGGAATTGGTAGTAGATGCAAATGCCCATTCTTTGCCATTAGGAGTATTGAGAAGATTGACATTATTTGTGGTGGTAGAGGGGTTGTTTTTAGTGACCGTTGTTGCTGTTGCTGAAATTAACGATAAGTTTAAGGGAGATCCAGCATAGTCCCAAAAGACTGATGTGAGGACATCAGAAGGAACTGAGACATTTTTCATGTTCGTCAGAGTCACTGTTAACTTACCTGGATTGAGTAAGTCATCAAAGACAACTGATGATGCCAGAGCATTATTTGATGCTGAGTTTTTTCCTGTGACTGAGAAAGTCATAGAGGCTGCATCGGCTTGGGACATCTGCGAGACTGTTACCACAGCTAATGCTGATATACAGCAGGCTGCATAACCCACTATTTTCTTGGAATGTGGTTGAAACACTCGATTGAAACTCCTTTTCTTTTTATTGAGGATATTTAAAACCTCTCAAAATAACTTTCTCGTGGAAGTTACCAAAGTCTAAAATGACACAAAAAAACATCAATTGTCTACGTTATTTATTGAGGTTAGCTAAAAATTTAAATTTGGAATTATCAATATAG
>NNBV01000432.1_pt1 | contig 11119 bp, 9 predicted proteins | sample 1173771 | NCBI WGS metagenome assembly NNBV01 (sample SAMN07173938, study PRJNA388173) | plant metagenome | isolation source: symbiotic tissue sample KVS11 | place: Norway: Troms, Kvaloya island
AGCGCAAAGCGGGAGGCGTATCCACCACTACTAAATCGTAACCTGTTATCTTACCTAAATCACCTAAAAGTGTTGGATCTGTTTCTTGAGATAAATCAAATCCCATTCCCTGCTGATTGCGCCCAAACCACCAACTGGCAGAACCCTGAATATCTGCGTCAATCAGCAGCACCTTTTTTTTCTTCGCAAAGTTTGCAGCCAGATTGACTGCGGTAGTCGTTTTACCGACTCCTCCTTTACCGTTGAGAATAGCGATGATTTTTGGCACTGCTTTAGCTAGAAAAAGGGAGTAGGGAGTGGGGAGTAGGGAAAGAAATCTGTTTTATGTTTGGTTGTGGGATTTTTCGATTAAGGATGAGTAGTGAGTTATTCATTAGGAGTTAATTAGTTATTATCCTTTTTTCCCACTCTCTACTCCCCTGTGCCCACTGCCTACTCTCCATTGATGAATATACCGCTTTCTGTGTCCCTAAATAACATGAAAACTCGTAACAATAAAATTCATCAGCCATCAATTCCACAAATTCCTATGACAGTAACTTACAATTTGCCTGATGGGCCTCAAATGCCGCGCTGGCTAAGGATGATCAAGTTTATTAGTCAGCCAGTGAAATATATAGATGATTTTGCCAAAATCTATGGTGACACTTTCACAATTAGGAGTAGTCGGTCTGATAATCATATTGTGTACTTTAGTCAACCCCAAGCCCTTGAGCAGATTTTTACTGCTGATTCCAGCCATTTTGAGGTTGGCAGAGGGAACATAGGGCTAAAATTTTTGCTTGGCGATCGCTCCTTTATGTTATCAGATGGCGATCGCCACCAGCGCCAACGGCAACTATTAGCCCCTCCCTTTCATGGCGAAAGGATGCGGGCTTATGGCGAGGAAATTCGGGAAATAACCAGACAGGTGAGTCATGAATGGCAAATTGGCAAGCCTTTTAATATCCGTGAGTCGATGCAAGAAATCACCCTGCGTGTTATTCTCCGGGTTGTATTTGGTTTAAATGATGGACAGCATTTTGAAGAACTGAGGCGATCGCTAAGTGACTTACTAGACTTCATGACTTCGCCCGTAATGTCCAGCACCTTGTTTTTCCGGTTCATGCAAAAAGATTTCGGTGCATGGAGTCCGTGGGGTTGGATTCTCCAAAAACGGCAAAAAATTGATCAACTGATTTACGCTTTGCTTCGAGAACGTCGGGCTGAATCTGATCAAAATCGCCAAGATATCCTGAGTTTGATGATGGCTGCTCGTTATGACGATGGTCAAGGGATGTCAGATGAAGAATTACACGACGAGTTGATGACGTTGCTAGTTGCAGGACATGAAACTACCGCTTCTGCATTGACATGGGCTTTTTACTGGATTGACCATTTACCAGAGGTGCGGGAGAAATTGCTACAAGAACTGAACACCCTTGGAGTTAACCCAGATTTAAGTAGTGTAGCTAAATTGCCTTATCTGACAGCAGTTTGCCAAGAAACATTGCGAATCTACCCAATTGCCATGAATGCTTTCTGGCGGGTTGTGAAGATTCCAATTACCATTATGGGCTACGAACTGCGAGAAGGAACGGCAATAATTCCCAGTATTTATTTAGCTCATCATCGAGAAGAAGTTTACCCACAATCCAAGCAGTTCAAACCAGAACGCTTTTTAGAAAGACAATATTCACCTTATGAATATTTACCCTTTGGTGGCGGTAATCGTCGCTGTATTGGGATGGCATTTGCTCAGTATGAAATGAAAATCGTCTTAGCAACTGTTCTGTCAGAATTTCAAGTATCGCTAGTGAATAAACGTCCCGTGCGTCCTGTGCGCCGTGGCTTAACTTTAGCCGCACCCACAGGAATGCGGATGATTGCAACACCTCAAGTTAAGCGTGCGAATACGCCAGCATTGGTTTAATAACAAGTAGGTTGGGCACATTATAGCGGTTCCCATTCAGATGCAGTACAACGTTAAATCGCTTGGTGTAGGGGCACTACGGGTGTACCTCACGTCAACGATAACCGCTATAATGCCTACCTACCAGCTATAGGATAATAATTACGAATTACGAATTACGAATTACGAATTACGAATTACGAATTATCCTGACTCTCTTGCTTATTGGCGAGTTGTTCGTAATGTTCTTTGTCGCGATATTTAATTGTTCTCATCCGTTGATTTCCAACAATTGCTAAAGGTTCAACATTAGCAGTTACAACTGTCCCAGCCGCCACAATTGCACCATCTCCAATGGAAACTCCTGGAACAATAAGGACATTTCCGCCAATCCAAACATTGCGACCGATAACTACAGGTTTATGAATATAGACATTATGTTCATAAGGCAAATCATTACTTTGATAGTCATGATTTGCAGAAAGAATAACAACGTTAAATCCAAGTGTTGTATTGTCGCCAATTGTAATTCCGCCACGTCCATCTAATATGACATCTTGTCCAATGTAGACTTTATTTCCCAGAGATACATTTTGCGGGTGTTCAATTCTCAAGTCTCGCTTAAATCGCAGACCTGAGCCACTAAATTTTAATTGACTCTTCAGTTCTTGATGCTTGTAGCGCCTGATTTTGGTTTCTAGATATTCTCCCCACCGTACCAGACGAGGTACTAACCATTGTTCCAATAGTCGTTCTAATTTATTCGTAATTTTATTTTTGATCTCTTTCATAAAACCTCACGGAAGTTCAGGAACCCTCTGGCTTTCAACCAGGAAGGGAAAACGACGCAGATACTTTAGCACCCTTCACATTTATTAGTTTTCCCCAATAAGAGTATTTTCTTTCGTGTGAATAGCCTTTATTAAAAAGCTAGCTAGACAATGCCCACAATAACTTCGCAATTTGTTAAGATAATCTCCTATCCGACCAAAAACCAAAAGACACTCCTATGAAAAAATACTATCTACTAAAAATTTATGCACATAATCAGTCGTGCAAGACTTTCTGAGTTTTGGGAAAAGCACTCTAATGAACAAACTAGCCTGCGGTTATGGTACAAACTTACATCTGTAGCAGAGTGGCAAAATGACCCCTGGAACACCTGTTACTAAAACGTATATTAAATTACTCAAATCTTTTCCTCCCCGTCCCGTAACTTCCGAGGAAGAATTACTGGCTACGCAAGAAGTAATCGATTCTCTAATTGATAAAGGTGAATTAACACCAGATGAACAAGACTATCTCAATGTTTTAGGTACTCTGGTTTATGAGTACGAAGAAAAACATCATTCTATACCTGATATTCATGGCGTAGAATTACTTCAAGCGTTAATAGCCGAATTTGGTTTGCGACAAAAAGACTTAATTCCTATCTTTCAAACCGAGTCTATTGTATCTGAAGTCTTGAGTGGACAGCGCAAGCTGACAGTTAATCACATTGGCAAACTTGCAGAGTTTTTTCACATTTCGCCTGCTGCTTTTTTTGAATTATAAGAGGGAAAAGTTTACAGGTGAGACTTTGACAAAAATCCTACAAAAAAAAGACTTGTCAAGAGTTCTCATAACCCTAAAAGACAATCTCAGTAAACAGTTCTACAAAAACAATTCATATCGTTACGAAGCCGTATTTAACATCATTTGGCATTGTGCCGAAAATCTAACTTACCCAGACTTCCACAAAGCAATCAACTAAACAACAAGCGCAGAATTCTTATCCTCCTCCGCGTACCTCTGCGCTTCCCTCCGCGTCCCTCTGCGTTAAAAAACAATCTCCTCCCTCATCCTCTCCTCCAACACATCCAACAACCCATCCACATCCTTCCCAACTTCCTCAAAACAAATCGGTGGCGCTGGTTCCGGTGCAAACTGAATTAACTTAATTTCCCCCTTCCCAATCCCAATCATCACAACTTCCACATCCGGCTTGTGATTCTCCACAATTCCCAAAATTTCCTGAAGCCGGTTCTCAACTCTAATATTTAAATTCTCTATCTGCTCTTTCGGACAATAAACAAAATGCGGCGTTGGTTGCAAATCAATACCAACAGTACCCTGACTGTCACCATTTGCTAACCACAATCCCCAAAACAGCGCCGCCAATTCTTGCTGATTTGCTTTGACAAACTTATCCAACTGGCGACGCCACTTAGTATCACCTGATTCTGGTTGACTATTACCAAAAAACATAAATAATTCGTAATGAAGACACAGACAATAGGCGAAACTTATCTCAAACCTGACTGTACACGCCAGAGGCCGGAATAAATCCCGTCTTTCTCCAGCAATTGCTCATGGGTTCCCGACTCTACTAATTTCCCATGTTCCATGACATAAATGCAATGGGCATTGCGGATGGTGGAAAGACGATGAGCGATCGCAATTGTAGTTCTATCTACTGTAATCCGTTCTAGCGATCGCTGGATTGCCGCTTCTGTCTCATTATCCACCGCCGAGGTAGCTTCGTCTAAAATCAGAATGGGGGGATTCTTTAAGACTGCCCGTGCGATCGCAATCCGTTGTCTTTGTCCACCAGATAACTTTTGTCCTCTTTCCCCCACAATTGTCTCATAACCTTCGGGCAAGTTAACAATAAATTCGTGCGCCTCAGCTACCTTCGCTGCCGTGATGATTTCTTGCTCTGTAGTCTTAAAGCTGCCATAGGCAATATTCTCCGCTACAGTGCCATGAAATAGAAAGACATCTTGACTCACCAAACCAATGCAGCGCCGTAAATCTTGCAAATTCAAACTTTGCAAGTCAATACCATCCACAGTAATACTTCCTGTTTGCACTTCGTACAACCGCAACAAAAGTTTGACTAAAGTGCTTTTACCAGAACCAGTTGAACCGACAATTGCAATAGTTTTCCCCGCCGGAATATCCAAAGACAGATTTTTAATTACTGGAAATCTATCTTTATAGGCAAAATAAACATTTTTAAATTGCACTTCACCCCGGACTTCATCCACAGGTAAAGTTACATTTCCTGTATGAATAGCGATGGGAGTATCCAACAAATTCATGACTCGATTCGTAGAAGCCATTGCCCTTTGATATTGGTCAAAAGTTTCGCCTAATCTAGTTAAGGGCCACAGCAAGCGCTGAATTAAAAATACTAATACGCTGTAAGCACCTACAGACATTTTTCCAGATACTGCTGCCATTCCACCATATAACAGTAGTGCCGTAAACCCCACCAAAATCAGCATCCGAATTAACGGCACAAAAGCAGCAGAAAGAGTAATTGCCTTGGAGTTACTACGGCGATAAGCGTCACTATCTAATTCCAAACGAGAGGCTTCATAACCTTCTGCGGTGAAACTTTTGATAGTAGTGATTCCACTGATATTGTTTGACAAACGTGAGTTGAGAAAACCTACCTTTTCTCGCACATCGGCGTAGCGAGGCGCAAGTAATCGTTGATAGGCAAAAGAACCCCAGAGGATAAATGGCATCGGTGACAAAGCCATCCACGCTACACTAGGAGCCAAAATAAAGAAAGCAGCGCCAATAATTAGAACCGTTGCAGAAACTTGGATAATATCATTTGCTCCCCCATCCAAAAACCGCTCTAATTGGTTAATATCATCACTGAGGATAGACATTAAACCGCCAGTGCTGCGTTCTTCAAAATAAGCCAATTCCAACTCTTGCAAATGTTTGTATGCATCTAAACGTAAGTCATGTTGAATATTCTGAGCCAAATTGCGCCAAAGTCGAGCGTAGGCGTACTCAAAAACAGATTCTAGTATCCAAATAATGACAGTGAGGAAAGAGATAATCAAAAATTGTTGAAAGACATCGCGTACCCCTAACTGGGCAATTATGGAATCCTGCTGCTTAACTACCACATCCACCGCGACACCAATTAAGCCGGGTGGTGCCAAGTCAAAAAATTTATTGAGGATAGAATAGGTAGTCGCCAGCCAAATTTGTTTACGATACTGGTGTCCATACTCAAGCAAACGCTGAAGAGGATACGTTGAATGTTTACGCCTTCTTGATACCCGATGAGATTTCAATACAGTAGCCACGGCTTTTTGCGGTTTCGTGTCACTGATATTACCACAGAACAAAGTTTTGAGTCCTAAGTCCTGAGTCTGAAGATTAAAGACTTGATTCAGACAGACTGATGAGAAACTTAAACTAGTAACTTGGGGACTGGGGACTAGGGACAAGGTGAATAACCATACCCAATAACAAATGACTAATGACCAATGACTAATGACTAACTCATATTGGAGAGAGGAATTTGAAAAATCAGCAATTTGGTAATTGGCAAACCACAGTTTTCGGAATTGTGTTAGCAATACTAGTGATTATCGGGCTAAATTCCTTTATCATTATTAACCCAGGACAAGCAGGAGTGATCAGCATCTTGGGTAAAGCGAGAGATGGTGCTTTATTGGAAGGTATTCACGTGAAACCGCCTTTTATCACCGTGATAGATGTGTACGATTTGACAGTGCAAAAATTTGAAGTCCCAGCAGAGAGTTCTACCAAGGATTTGCAAAACTTATCTGCGAGATTTGCGATTAACTTTCGCCTCGATCCGATAAAGGTAGTTGAAGTTAGAAGAAAACAAGGAACATTAGAGAATATTGTATCAAAAATCATTGCCCCTCAGACACAAGAAGCATTTAAAATTGCAGCAGCCAGAAGAACAGTAGAAGAAGCAATTACCAAAAGAAGTGAATTGAAAGAAGACTTTGATCAAGCCTTAGGCGATCGCTTAGACAAATATGGGATAATTGTGTTAGATACTAGCGTAGTTGATTTAGCCTTCTCACCAGAATTTGCCAGAGCAGTCGAAGAAAAACAAATTGCTGAACAGCGAGCGCAAAGAGCCGTTTATGTAGCACGTGAAGCTGAACAAGAAGCACAAGCAGATATTAATCGCGCCAAAGGGAGAGCAGAAGCTCAAAGACTCTTAGCAGAGACACTCAAAGCCCAAGGAGGACAGTTAGTTCTGCAAAAAGAAGCAATTGAAGCTTGGAAGACTGGCGGTGCTCAGATGCCAAAAGTCCTAGTTATGGGTAGTGACTCAAAAAACGGTGTCCCCTTCATATTCAACCTTGGGAATGTCCAAAATCAACCTTAATACAACTCTTCTCCTAAGGGGAGACGCTACGCGAAAAAGAGGCTGTGCCAAGTCTTCTCTGCAAGATGCACTCGCGTTCGCTCAGTATTAAAGCTTCAACTCGGCTCGGCTTTAATTTGAGTAAATAATACTTAGTAAGTTGGGCTAGTCCCAACTCAAACACAACAGAAAAACTAACAAATTCATCATCAAAGTTTATGTCAACCCCCAATCCTCAAAATCTCACCGCCGAAGAAGCGAAAAAATTACTGAACAAATTCAACTGTCTAGACATTGCCCCTATCCTCAAGCCATCAGAAAAATTAGTAATTCGTGATGCCTTAATTTTGCTCACCAAGCTTGCTGATTACCAAATTTTAGGAATTTGTGCTGATACAGCAGAAGAAGGCATACTGGCGATGAAAACCTATTCTCTGTCCTTGGGTTATGAACCACCAGACAATTTACCTACACCTGAAGGCCCCGTTTATATCAAATTAAATGGTAAAAATGGCTTGTGTTATCTCGATTCATACCCTGGACATCATCGTGGAGTATTAGTATCTTGTCAGTCTTACGACGAAGACGGAATCAATGAGATGTATGGACACCTTCCCTTGGATTTATTTGTATAGAATTCGACAAATGTAGGTAGGGTATGAGCCTTGCCTACTCACTCATGAAAAATAATTAATGACTTAAATCTTATGAGTATTATTACACTACAATCAGTCAAAAAAGACTTTGGCATCAAGGAAATTTTAAAAGATGCTAGCTTTAGCCTCGATGCTACCGATAAAGTTGGTTTAATTGGTACTAATGGTTCTGGAAAATCGACTTTATTAAAAATGATCGCGGGTTTAGAATCCATTGATAGCGGTCAAATTTTAATCAACTCCGGTTCTAAAATTATCTACTTACCCCAGCAGCCAGATTTAGATGAAAATCACACAGTTTTAGAGCAAGTTTTCGCTGACAGTGGCGAACATATTGCTATAGTGCGTGAGTATGAAGAACTCTCAGATAAATTGGCTCACTATCCAGATGATAGCCAACTGATGTCTCGCCTTTCTGTGGTGATGCAACAGATGGATACAAATGATGCTTGGGAACTAGAAACTAATGCCAAAATTATCCTGACAAAATTAGGAATTTCTGACTTTGATGCCAAGATAGGCACTTTATCTGGAGGTTATCGCAAGCGCATTGCTTTAGCATCAGCTTTGCTATCAGAACCAGATGTTTTGCTCATGGATGAGCCGACAAACCATCTTGATGCTCTTTCTGTAGAATGGTTACAAAGTTATTTAAATCGCTATCGCGGCGCACTTTTTCTGATAACTCACGATCGCTACTTCCTAGATCGCGTTACCAATCGGATCGTGGAAATCGACAGAGGCGACATTTACACTTATTCCGGCAACTATTCATATTACCTCGAAAAGAAAGCTTTAGCTGAAGAATCTGCCGTCAGCAGTCAACGTAAACATCAAGGCTTGTTGCGGCGCGAGTTGGAATGGCTCAAAAAAGGGCCAAAAGCCAGAAGTACCAAGCAAAAAGCTAGAATTGACCGCGCTCACGCTCTGCGGGATACTGAATTTAAACAAGTTCAGGGTAAAGTTGATATTTCGACAGTCGGTCGTCGCATTGGGAAAAAGGTTATTGAATTAAATAACGTTTCTAAAGCATACAATGGGCGCACTCTGATTAATGATTTCACCTACGAATTTAGCCCAGAAGACCGCATCGGCATCATCGGCGCTAACGGTGCTGGTAAATCCACTTTAATGGATATTATTACTGGTCAGATTCAGCCAGATTCAGGTGTTGCAGAAATTGGGACTACAATTCACATCGGTTATTTTGACCAACATTCTGAAGAATTGCTCACAGCCTTAAATGAAAATCAGCGCGTGATTGACTACATCAAAGAAGAAGGAGAGTTTATCAAAATTACCGATGGGACTCAAATTACTGCTTCTCAAATGTTGGAACGGTTTTTGTTTCCTGGTAATCAACAGTATGCCCCAATTAGTAAACTTTCTGGTGGTGAAAAACGCCGTTTATTTCTGTTGCGGGTTTTGATGAGTGCGCCCAATGTCTTGATTTTAGATGAACCGACAAATGATTTAGATGTTCAGACATTGGCAGTATTAGAGGATTATTTAGAAGATTTTGTCGGGTGTGTAATTGTAGTTTCTCACGATCGCTACTTTCTCGATCGCACCATTGACACAGTATTTTCCTTTGAGGAAGGCGGTAATCTCCGGCAATATCCAGGTAATTACTCGATTTATCTGGACTATAAGAAGGCTGAAGAGGCACAGCAGCAAGCTGCGAACACTAAGGAGAAGCCGAAAAATGTCGAAACCCAAAATGGTGCAGCTTCACCCAAGGATGTAGATAATACCAAGCGGCGGAGGTTATCCAATTGGGAGAAAAAAGAATTTGAGCAGTTGGAAGGTAAAATTGCCCAGTTAGAGGCTGAGAAAGCGGAAACCGAGAAAACACTGGCGAATGTCTCACCGGGGAATTATAGCCAAGTGCAGAAATTGTATGATCATGTGGAAAAACTCAAGCACGCGATCGATGTGGCGACTGAACGGTGGTTAGAGTTGGCAGAGATGGAGTCTTAATTTCTTAACGTGACGTGAATTAAGGAGACGCGATAAATCGCCGTCTCTACAAAAGACTGATTGTAGAGACGGCGATTTATCGCGTCTTTGTGATGATTTATTCTGAAGCGGTTTCACAAAAAATCAAATTCGATATTTCAGAGGTTATTTTAAAAATGGTTGGCTGTGATTCTAAGCACTTATTCAGAATGGAGAGCGTTCAAGGCAATTTCTGATGGATGAACTACTCCGTTACCCGCTAGATTGGCTTTCTCTTGCCTGCGAAGCACGATCATGCCACGAGAGCGGTTCGATGAGGAATCTTTATCTACGCAAGCGGCATATATACGCTGTATTGGGCATTTCCAAAACCGGGTATACCGTTTAGGATTTGTATCTGCAATGGTTATTTCTTGAGTTTTTGGGTCATAGTCTGCCAATAAGGAGAAGTGACCACCTTCTAAACTTGGATTTTCATGGGCAATACGGGTATTGAAGTTAAGAATGTGGACATCATTTTCATCACAAACGGCGGCTTCAACTTCACGGATGAATGCTTCGAGCGTCATACTCGGTTTATCAAAATGTTCTATCCGAATGGACAGGGGTATTTCTTTTTTTTCAAGGTAAGTTCGACAGGTATCGTAGGTTTCTGCTAACGTCATGCCATCATCTAAAACCGATGCGATGGGTAGTTGAGTGGCATAGAAAATTTCATCAACAGTCGTCAGATATCCCAATGCGGTAAAGGCATAAGCAATCGCAGTCACATTACAACAGTAGATGGGTTGTTGAAACTGATGTAGTTGAATGATTTCCAAATCTCGTTTGGAAATTTGAGATAGATTATCAAGATCCATTTTTCTGCCTTTTTTAGATATATCGATTAACTCAGAATTTACAGCTTTTTAAAAAACCGTGCTTGTATTATCTAGCACTCGCCATTAAAGATGCAAGGACAGTTAAGACAGTTAAGGGACTTCCAAGAAATAAATTATCCAATCTTGTGGGGTGGGCAACATGAGCGCCTTTGGTTACTGGGCACTCGTGTCGCCCACCCCACAATAAATAGTTGAATATTTTTTATTTGGAAGTCCCTAAGCAAATTTTTGAGACAGTTAAAACAGTGTTAACATTCGGTTCACGGGAGCGGTTTTCGAGTACACGGGAGCAGTCTTCGAGTACACGGGAGCGGTCTTCGAGTACACGGGAGCAGTCTTCAAGTTCCCAGGAGCGGTCTTCGAGTACACGGGAGCGGTCTGCTTTAAAACTTTTATGCAACTTAAATAAGTATTCCTATAAAAATCAACATCTATAGGACTCCTATTTGATTTCTGAACAAGACTGCGAAATAATACGTAAATATATACAAGTCTAATAAGCAACGATGATAAGTCCGCATTTACCAACTGGGACACTTCCAGCAGGAGTATCCCGGCAACAGTCAGCAGAGCAAATAGCACTTTATGCGAT
>NNBV01002973.1_pt1 | contig 11115 bp, 9 predicted proteins | sample 1173771 | NCBI WGS metagenome assembly NNBV01 (sample SAMN07173938, study PRJNA388173) | plant metagenome | isolation source: symbiotic tissue sample KVS11 | place: Norway: Troms, Kvaloya island
TAAGAAAACGATTGTAACCCGTGGTGGAATAAAGAATATCCGGATCACGTTCAAAGATTCCGTTCTTTTCTTCTGCGGTGCGTTCCTGTATATCCAATACATAACGCGCAATCGCATCACGATCTTTTTCGCTGATATGTGTAAAGGCGGGCATTACTCCTTTACCTGTGAGCATGAACTTCTTTAATTTCTCCTTATCGAATTTGCCCTGGAGATTTTTAAGCGATGGAAATACATGACCATCACCACCACGATCTGTGCCATGACAGGTTGCACAGTTTGTACGGTACAACGATATGCCTGCCCATACTTCACCCTTCATGCGCACATCCACCATAGTTAGTATCCACGGCATTTCATTCGCATTCACATAAAGTATTCCTGATGCCGGATCGTACGATGGCCCGCCCCATTCAGCACCACCATCAAAACCTGGAAAGATGACTGTGCCTTCTTTGCTTGGCGGAATGAATTGTCGCCCGGTGCGAATGGTTTTGAATTTTGGTTTAATACTATCCGCTTCGCCGGTGATCGTATTGATCATGTCTTCCGTAAATGCTTGTCGTGCAAAGGGCGGTGGATTGGATGGCAACGGCTGTGTCGGCCATGCTTCTTCTCCATCCAGATCAGAAGGTGGCGTTTCTTTTTCTTCAATAGGAAAAACGGGTTCTCCCGTTTCACGATTGAAGACATAGGTATATCCCGTTTTTGTTACCTGCACTACCGCATCAATATTCTTACCTTCTTTCTTCAGCGAGATCAATATCGGTGAGGCGGGAAGATCGCGATCCCACATATCATGATGAATGATTTGATAATGCCATTTGCGTTCACCTGTTTCCGCATTCAGCGCAAGCACACTGTTGGCAAAAAGATTCTGACCTTTGCGATTGCCGCCATAAAAATCAAATGAAGCAGAACCTGTAGAGGCAAAAAGCAAGCCTCGTCCATGATCTACGGTCATTCCTGCCCACGAGTTTGCACCGCCAATTCGCTTCCATGCATCTGCTGGCCAGGTGTCATACCCATACTCACCAGGTTGTGGAATGGTATGAAAAGTCCAAACCAGTTTACCAGTCCTTACATCGAAGGCGCGTATGTATCCTGGTGCAGCAACAGGGCCTTCATGCACGCGTGATCCCATTACAATCAGATTTTTATAAATCACTCCCGGTGTATTCGAAAGCACCATCAGTTTTTCGGATCGCTCACCCAGGCCTTCTTTCAGGCTTACTCTTCCACCTGCACCAAAGGTTTCAATTCCTTTGCCCGTCTTTGCATTAATCGCATACAAATGTTCTCCAAAAGAATAAAGTATTCGCTTATCATCACCTTCTTCCCAATAAGTCACTCCGCGATTGACACCCAGTCCTTCATTCAGTCCACCCGGATTAAAGCGCCACAACTCTTTGCCGGTAGCAGCATCAATAGCAAACGCATGAAGTGAAGCTGTTGTCCCATACAACACATTATCAACTACGATCGGATTACACTGTATCTGCGTGCGATTGGCAATGGTATCGGCATCATGTGGCTGATAGCGCCACGCTACCTGAAGCTGATTTACATTTTCTTTATTAATCTCATTCAAACCGGAATACTGAATGCCTTCTGCATTGCCCCCTTTTATGTTCCATGTGGAATATTTCTTATCAGGAGTAGTACACGAAATAACAAACAGAAGGAAAAGTAATGAGGAGACTTGCTTCATGATTTTAAAGATTGAATCATGGAAGCTCTTAAATTCTGTTTAAGAAAACAAACGTATTATTCCAGTGGCTGAGCAGCAAGAAATTCTTTCGCTGTAATGGTACCTCCTTCGTTGGAGTCAGAATCGACAAGTATTTTCCATACGCCACTTTCCTTTCTTAATGCTACCTGAAATTTGCCGTAGTAGATTTCCTTTTCGCCATTGGGTTTAGTGGATTCATTTTTAAAATATCCTACCTCATAAGCAAGCGTACCATTACTTATCCGTTCAGTGAACCGCAACTTAAAAACATAAATTGTCTTACTTTTTTGAATACTTTCTTTCCATGCCGGCCATCCTTGTTCCATAGCTTTCCTGTACTCTTCCAGGCTAAGCACTTTTTTATCGTTTCGTTCAGCGCGAATGAGTTCTTTCGAGTGCACATCAACAAACGCAGCCACATCCTGGCTCATGATGGCTTTGGTGAAAGGCTTCCATACCTGTTCATTAATTTCCTTTTGATCTGTTTGTGCAGAAACATAACTGCATAACAAAAGGAAGAAACCGGTGAGTATATTTTTCATAACACAAGCTGATTAAATGGTTTTCGAAAACCGGGTGTTGTCTTCACCCATATATACCTGTTTGAAGATCTGATCGGTCTTTTGATCGCGTTGGTGAATGGGTGCATTTCGGTATTTCAGAAATCCACCGCTGCGATTGGTAAATTTACTTTGTATTTCAGCGATAATGGACACAGCTATTTCATCCGGAGCTTCAGCACCAATATCTAATCCAATAGGAGAATGAATGCGATGAAAATCATCCGATGAAAGTATAATATCTTGTTTTGAAAACTCTTCCTGCATTTTATCAAAACGCTTGCGCGGACCAAGTATACCAATGTAAGGTGATTCGGTGCCAATTAGTTTCTTCAGCACATCTCGATCATACTCATAGTTGTGCGACATGAGCACACATGCTGTATAGGGAGTGATCTTAAAATCACGATCAATAAAATCACGATGGCATAACGACAATTTATCTGCTGCCGGGAAAAAGACAGGCGCAATATGAGCAACACATTCATCTGTTACCTCCACTTCCCATCCCAATGATTTTGCCAATTGACTAACCGGCCGAGCATCAAAGCCTCCACCGAAAATAATCAGCTTCACCGAAGGCTGTATCAGTTCAATAAAAACTTCTGTTTCCTTACCAACTACTAAATAACTCTTCGCTTCTGACTTCCTTGATTCAAATACATCCTGCAGATCAGGAACTACCCGTTCATTCAATTCACTTTGTGTAAACGAATGAATGATTTCTCCTTCAATGGTTAACAATAGTTTTTCCGCAATAGCATTTTCCGTAAATACGGTAGCCAATGCCAGTGGCTGTTGCGATTCAATGAATTTCTCAAACAGCTGAATAGATGAATGTGCGGGTTCTATCAATACATCGATTACACCATTGCACCCAAGACCTATTCCTAAATTCTGATTGCTCTCTTCCCGTGTGTCATACGTTACCGTAACCGGCTTACCCTCATTCATTACCTGTCTTGCCTTGCGCAATGCATCACCTTCCAGGCAGCCTCCGCTGATCGAACCCACCCATCGGCCATCATCCGTAATCAGCATACGTGCTCCCGGGCTGCGATAGGAAGAGCCTCTCACCTTCACCACTGTCGCCAATGCAGCTTTGCGCTGAGTGAAATCAACTTTGTTATATTCGTTTATGATGGCTTTGAACTCCTTCATGCTATTTCTTTTCTTTTGGGATAAGAGTCAGATCTAGTTGTTGTATTAATGGATTCTGCTCCGGCGTAAGCGTGAAGAACACCTCGATATTTTGCTTCTCGCATTCAATAACAAAAGTGCCGCGCAATTGATTCTCCGGCTGTAAAGGATTTATCTTTTCGATTTTTCCCGCTTCTGTTAATAAAGATGAAGACAATTTTTTCCATGACTCCAGCGACTGATCCATGAAAAAGTTTTCCGCAAAAACAGAGCGCTTATCATCGGGCCATGATGTAATCACTTCCGCAATTTCCTTCTGGCGCTGAAGCAGAATAGCCGAAGCAGGCAATGTCATCGGCTTGAGATCAGCCAGCTGAATTAATGTATCCAATGCTTTTGCATTGGCCGCACCCCATCCGCCATAGGTAAGATTACTTAGCGATACAATACCAATTCCATATTCCGGATAAAAGCGCCACTCACTTCCAAAGCCGGGCAAACCACCGCCATGTCGTATGGAAACAATTCCATTGCAATCCTGCCGGTAACCTAAGCCATAACCATAGCCGGAGATAGCGGGACAGGGTTCTCCACTGCGTGTACGATTGTCAGGGAACAACCCTCCTAATTTTTGTAACTGGTGCATCTCGCGCAGTGAACTTCTTTTTATTACAGGTGACTCTTCTTCATTTCGTGGAGGCAATGCTGCAAGATGAAAAGCCAGGTATTTGCTGAAGTCTTCTACTGAACAAATCAATCCGCCCATGGCACCATAACTTCCGTCATGAAGAAGGGGTTCATCTTTCCAATGCGCATCTTCCCACCGGTATCCCAATGCCAGTTTTTCCTCTGGCACTTCGGTGTATTCCCATCGTGCGTCATTCATTTGTAACGGCTTCAGAATATGATCAGTAATGTATTGCTGATACGATTGTCCAGATACAATACCGACTATTCTTCCCAACGTAGCAAAGCCAAGGTTACTGTATTCATACTTCAAGCCAGGAGCATTGGCAAATGAAATACCGTTAGAGATCAATTGAATTAATTCATCATCGGTATCTGCCAGCTGGCGATCGCCCCAAGGATTGTCTTCCGGAAATCCGGCTGACATGGTAAGCAGATGTTCGATGGTGATGGGTGGTGAATCGCTGGTCATGTACTTTACTCTGCCGAAAGCGGGAATATACTTCGCCACCGGATCGCTTAAACTCAGCTTGCCTTCATCACGTAACTTCAATATCGACATCGCAGTGAAGCTCTTGGACATCGATGCTATACGAAAATCAGTTTGTATGGTAGCCGCAGTTTTGGTTTCTGCATTGGCCAGGCCAAATGCATTGGAGTAAATCAGTTGTCCATCAACGACCAACCCATACGCCATTCCGGGAAAATGATTCTTATCAAAATGGTCTTTAAAAATCCGGTCGATAACTGCTTTGGTGGATTTAATTTTCTCTGCGCGTGCGCTATCCTGAAAATAGGGAGGCTGATAATGATCGATAAACTCCTGTGACGGTGAAGAAATAACCACCAACTCTTTCGGTCGTTCGCAGGAAAAGAAAAGAAGGAGTAATCCACTAAGGGCAAAAGAAAGCGATTTTAAAGACATAAGGTGATGAGTTATTAGCTACTAATCCTCTTCTTCATTGTGTGCAAAGTAATCGATGTGCACCAGGTGGCCATCGTATTTTTTGAAATGCATCCGATCGCCTACTTTTTTGGTTTCGTAATGATCCATCGGGCAATGTACTTTTAACGTATCGCCGTCTTCGGTTTTCACAATGGCTACCCACTGATCTTCTTTCTGGTGAGTAACGAAATAACGGCTGCGCTTGCTGGCATAGGGAGTATCGCCTGTTACCAGCTTGCCGGGAACAAAAATCTTTTCGAGAATAACTCCCTGCTGATGATCAGGCTTCGAAAAAAGCAGATCGAAGGTGACTACTCCAGCGGCAATGGTTAAAACAAGGATGAGGATGGCGGGGGCACTGATTTTCATTTTTACTTTCTGGATGCCTTCACCTCTGCCGGGGTAACCGCTGCACCCTTGTTACCGAACGAATTTCTTATGTAGTTCAGCACATCACTCACTTCCTGATCGGTAATATCAACGCCTGGCATTTCACCATTATAGACTACACCATTTACTTTGATCTCACCATTTGCGCCATTGATCACCTGGAGAATGGAGCGTTTCTTATCGGCCATCAGGTAATCTGATTTTGCCAATGGAGGATAAGCTCCTTCCAGCCCTTCTCCCTGCTCCATGTGGCACGACATGCAGTAGGTGACATACACATCCTTACCACGTGCCACACTGGCTTTAAGATCGAACGTAGGTTGCTTTTGAAATGAAACTAATGTCAATGCTCCGAAAACGGAAAGAGAAAGGATTATAATTTTTTGTTTCATGGATTCTTTATTTGTAAAAAAAAGAATGCATGTGATTTACCTTTTGAGATCATCACATGCAAGAGGAATTATTTTAAGTTAAACTTCCTGCAGATTGAACGGCAGCTTTCTTATGCGCTTGCCCGTCAGATCAAAGATCGCATTGGTTAATGCCGGTGAAAAAGGCGGCAGCCCTGGCTCACCTACCCCACCTGCTTTCTCTTCGTTGTCGATCACGTGTACTTCAATCTCCGGGGTATCGTTAATGCGCGGCATCTTGTAGGTATTGAAGTTGGCCTCTACTGCTTTGCCTTCTTTGAAATGTGTTTCATGTTTAGTTGCAGCTCCCAGCGCCATCACAATACTTCCTTCCACCTGTGCTTTGATGATGTCCGGATTCACGTACCATCCGCAGTCCATCACAGCCCATACTTTATCTATCTTCACTTTACCATCCGCACCTTTCGATACCTTCACTATTTCACCCACGATACTTGAAAAACATTCGGTGATGGCGACTCCATAGCCTTCATTCTTCTTGCGTGATTTCCAGTTGGATACTTCTTCTAGTTTATTGATCACAATCTGGTAACGGTCTTCACCCAAATGCTGTCTTCTGAAATCCAGCGGATCCTTTCCTGCCGCTACGGATAGTTCATCCATAAAACTTTCGTAGGCAAAACCATTCGTAGATGCATATACCGATCTCCACCACATCACCGGAATGGGAGACTCCAAAGGAAGATCAGCAAAACTATAATGCGGAATGCTATTGAAGTACGGTTCCAGAAATCCTTCGGTAGTGCTTCCGTTATACGATTCACGATTGGCGTTAGGCCATTGATGATCCATATCCTGCCCCGCCATTTTATATTTGAAACTGCTGATGCCTCCGCCTTCATTCAACCCTGCGGCTATGTTATATACCATACCCGGACGGAAAGGTCCGATCAGTGTGTCGTCTTCGCGTGTCCAGACTACCTGCACGGGTGCTTTTATTTCTTTAGATATCAAGGCTGCTTCCTGGGTGTAATCGGTGAATGCTTTACGGCCAAATCCTCCGCCAAGGAAAGTCATGTGCACGGTTACTTTCTCACGTGGCATATTCAATACCTGAATGAGATTATCCTGTACCCAACCCGGTGCCTGTATCGGCCCCCATATTTCGCAGGAGTCTGCTTTCACATCTGCAATACAATTCAAAGGCTCCATGCAGCTGTGTGATTCATAGGGCGTCTCGTAGGTGGCCTCTACTTTCTTTGTCGCTTTCGCGAATGCGGAAGTAACGTTTCCCTTGGTGCGAAATGACAATCCTTCTTTTGTTTTCAGATCCTCATTCATCTTCGCATAGAGTTGTTCGGTGCTGTGATGTTCGAAGCCTTCATCATCCCAGGTTACCTTCAATGCTTTTCTTCCCTGCATAGCTGCCCATAAGGTATCAGCTACTACGGCTACACCTTCACGCGTGGAAGCGAATACACCTGTCTTCGTTGCGAACACGTGTTTTACTCCTGTTATTTTCTTTGTCTCGGTATCATCAAAGCTTTTTACTTTACCGATGAAGCGGGGGCTGCGTTCCACTACCGCATACAACATGCCTGGTAGTTTTTTATCCAATCCAAATTCGGCTTTGCCATTTACTTTCAACGGGGTGTCCTGGCGCGGCAATGGCTTACGAAGGATTTTATAGTCTTCCGGTTTCTTCAGCGCGATGGCTTTAGGCGGCTCCAGCTTCGATGCTTCCAGTACCAGTTCGCCATAGTTGGCTTTCTTGCCGGATGACTTATGAATGATAAATCCATTCTCTGCATCACATTCGCTTTTATTCACTTTCCATTTATTCGCAGCAGCTTCTTTCAGCATCTCTCTGGCGGATGCGCCCATGCGACCTAAATGTTTGTACGACCCTCGCACTGTAGAGCTTCCTCCTGTAATCTGGTTTCCGTATTTCGATTCATTACCTACACCAAAAACAATATTGATCGAGTTGAGATCTACCTCCAGCTCTTCGGCAATAATCTGCGGCACGGCCTGATACGCCCCCTGCCCCATCTCTGCACGGTGATTGATGATGGTGACTTTGCCATTGGTATCAATCGATATCCATGCATTGAGATCTACACCCAGGTTTTCCGCCACATCACCTTTCAGAAACTCCGCTTCTTTCGCAGTCGCGGGAAAATAAAATCCAAGGGTGAGCGCAGCACCCGATAAGCTGGTGAGCTTCATGAAATTTCTGCGCGATATATTTTTATTGATTGTTTCCATTGATGGGGATATTATTTGGTGGACGCTTTTTGAGTCATCATCTGAGAAGCCGACTTGATGGCTTTGCGTATGCGCGGATAGGTTCCGCAGCGGCAGATATGACCCTGCATGGCGTTATCAATATCTTTATCGGTAGGCGATGCATTCTTCTTCAGCAAAGCTGTGGCTGCCATGATCTGCCCGCTCTGGCAATAACCACACTGTGGCACCTGCTCGGCAATCCATGCCTGCTGCACTACATGTGAGTTGTCGTCCGACAATCCTTCGATGGTGGTAATGTTTTTATTCGCTACAGCGGAAACAGGAATGGAACACGAGCGCACCGGGTTTCCATCCATGTGCACGGTACATGCTCCGCATTGCGCAATACCACATCCGTACTTCGTGCCCGTCAAACCTACCACATCGCGGATCGCCCAAAGCAACGGCATTTTGGGATCGGCCTCAATGGTGTAGTCTTTGTTGTTGATTTTTAATGTCAGGGATGCCATGATGGTGTTTGATTTTAACAAATGAAAGTAAACAAATTCAAAAACAGGAGTCTTAAAATTTTGTTAATTAAACTTATTCAGACCGTTTCTGAATAAGCGAAACACGCTGGCAAGGCATTTATTGACAATTGATCAGGCAGAATCAACAACTGGGAAAGTGAAAATTGATAAACCTCTGCGCAAGCAACAGCTTTACAGAAAAAAGAAAACGCCATGAACAAGAAACTAATTCTTATCGCAGTAGTAATGATTGCCGCTACGTTCACTTTCGCGCAAAGCAATGTAGAAGTAGTTGTAAAAAATATCAAGGGTAAAGCAGGCATCCTGCGCGTGGTACTGTTTGACAGTGAAGACCATTTTTTAAAGACTCCCTTCAAAGGAGAATTGGTAAAAATAAGCGGAGAAACCATGACCGTGATGTTTAAAGACCTGCCTGCAGGCACTTATGCTGCCAGCGCAGTACACGATGAAAACGAAAATGGCAAACTGGACAGAGGCGACATGGGGATACCTGTAGAAGGGTATGGATTTTCCAGAGATGCTTCCAGTACATTTGGTCCGCCGATATTTAGCAACGCTTCCTTTGCAGTGCCTGATACCAAATCAATAAGCATCAACGTTCAATACTAAACAGTTATCAACCCGTGTATTTCTATCTTACTTGCGAAATGATTTATGAAGGGAAATACAGTGGAAACAGATACATCCTATCAAACAAAGAGCATCATGAATAAAAAAATAACTCTCCTGGCAATCGTGATCTTCACTTCTGTCTTTTCATTCGCGCAAAGCACGGTAGAAGTAGTGATCAAAAACATCAAAGGCACTACCGGCAATCTTCGTGTCGCGTTGTTTAATAGTGAAGAACAGTTTTTGAAAACCGTCTACAACGGAGAGATCGTAAAAATAAGCGGAGAAACTATGACCGTTATTTTTAAAGATGTGCCCGCCGGAACTTACGGAGCTAGCGCTGTGCACGATGAAAATGCCAATGGTAAAATGGACACCGGCATGATGGGCATACCCAAAGAAGGCTTTGGCTTTTCAAATGATGCCATGGGCATGTTCGGCCCTCCTAAATTTAAAGAAGCTTCATTTACATTACCTGCTACGAAATCAGTGAGTGTTACTTTGAAATATATGTAAAAACTAATAGCCACGAATGCACGAATAAAATCCATTCGTGCATTCGTGGCTATAAAAAATTAATGCTTTTCCTCTGCCTGAATTTTCTTCGCTACTTCCTGCACCTGATCTAAAACGCGAAGCAGGTTGCCACTCCAGAGATTGGCGATCTGATCTTCAGTATAGCCGCGTCTGACCAGCTCCAATGTTACATTGAATGTTTCCGAAGCATCGTTCCACCCGTACACACCACCACCGCCATCAAAGTCAGAACTAATACCAACATGATCCAGTCCGATTTTTTTGACCAGGTAATCGATGTGATCAACGAAGTCTTTCACATCTACCGGGGGAGCCACCGGGTTCACTTCTTCTTCAATTCTGTCTTTCGCCTTATCGCGAATGAGCATGTACCCATTCATGTACTTCTCGCGCGCTTCGTCTGTTAATTCACGCATCGCAGACCGCTCCTTGATTTCAAACCCTTCTGCTTTCGCCACCTGCGCAATGATCGAATCGGCTTTATCATTGTACGCTTTATTTTTTACTGTGTTAACATAGCTTTTAAAAGCCACTGCCTGCACCACACCTCCGTTTTCCTTTAACATCATCAGCTGTTCGTCATCCAGATTGCGGCTCACATCGTTCAGTGCACGGGCAGAAGAATGAGAAGCAATGACAGGAGCTTTTGATAATTTCATCATCTCCATGTTGGCTGCTTTGGAGGGGTGCGAAAGATCGACCATGATCCCCCATTTATTCATTTCTTTAATCACTTCACGGCCTAAGTCGCTTAATCCGTTGTTTAACCAAACGCTGTCTTTTTCACCTGTATTCGAATCGCTCAGCTGACTATGCCCGTTATGCGCCAGCGACATGTAACGGGCTCCGCGCTCCTGAAATTCTTTCACACGTTTAATATCCAATCCGATTGGGTAGCCATTTTCAACACCGATCATCGCTACCTTCTTGCCGGTGGCAGCAATCCTTCTCACATCTGCCGAGGTGAGTGCCAGTTCAATTTTATCCGGTGCAATTTCTTCGCACAATCGGTGAATGGCCTTGAACTTGTCATCTGCATTTTCATATGCTTTCTTATAGCCTTCTTCTGTTAAATCTCCCTGTCCGGTATAAACAATAAACCAGGCGACATCCAGTCCACCTTCTACCATTTTAGGTAGATTAACCTGCGTGGAAAGTCTTTCCGTATAATTGGTTTCTGTGGTAAAGTTGGTGGTGTTGATATCATCATGCGTATCCAGTGTGATCACCCGTTCATGAATGCCTTTCGCTTTTTCGATGAGTTCGGCTTCGGTCAATTCTGTTTTCTCTTTGGGTGGAGTACATGCGGCAGCAAACAATGCGGCGGCAACTAAGAAAGTAATTTTTTTCATGGTTAATAATA
>NNBV01002693.1_pt1 | contig 11114 bp, 4 predicted proteins | sample 1173771 | NCBI WGS metagenome assembly NNBV01 (sample SAMN07173938, study PRJNA388173) | plant metagenome | isolation source: symbiotic tissue sample KVS11 | place: Norway: Troms, Kvaloya island
ACCATAGGAGGTTAATTTATAAGTATGAGTCAATGTCGTTTACTTAAGGAAATAGGTTGCATCATTGTCCATTGGGCTAAAGCCCTTCACGATCTGTTTCTTATTGCCACGGGCTTAAGCCCGTGGCAATTTCTGTTTTTTCATAAGGGCTTTAGCCCAATGGACGTATGCAAGTCACTAATTTAATGGCATTGAATTATGACTGCTGATTCTTATTTTCTTCTTGTCGCTTTCTTCCTTATCGCACTTGTTTATTCTTCTGTTGGCTTTGGCGGAGGTTCCAGTTACCTGGCCCTGATGGCCATAGCCGGTGTGCAGTTTGAAATCATCCGCCCTGCTGCCTTGCTGTGCAACATTGTAGTGGTAACGGGTGGCACCTTTATCTTTTACAAAGACAAGCTGATTGACTTTAAAAAGAGTTGGCCCTTTCTTGCTGCCAGTGTGCCGATGGCTTTCCTGGGCGGATACTGGCCCATCAAAGAAAATACGTTCTTTCTTATTCTCGGCATTGCATTGATCGTAGCTTCCCTCGTGCTGTGGTTTCAGGGTAGCATGGCGGCTGATGATGAAAAAAAAGTATCTGATCACATCGGATTGAATCTTGGTCTTGGCGGAGGCATCGGTTTTTTATCCGGACTGGTCAGTATTGGTGGCGGCATTTTTCTATCTCCTGTTCTCCATATCATTCGCTGGGATGCAGTGAAGAAGATATCGGCCCTGGCAAGCCTGTTTATTCTGGTGAACTCCATCAGCGGTCTTGCCGGCCAGCTTTCACGCTCTGCGGCTTTTGACTGGAAATTTATTCTGCCTTTACTGGTTGCAGTATTAATTGGAGGACAAATCGGTTCACGACTAGGCGCTCGGAAGTTTAATCCTGTTCACATCAAACGCATCACTGCAGTATTGATACTGGTAGCGGGTGTCAACATTTTAAAAGACCACTGGTAGTTGTGCTGATGCTACATTTTAAAGCCATCTAAAAAAGCCGTCACCGGATTTAATCTGTCTTCCGTCTCACTACCGTATTTGTTCATCTTTTGCTGAAACTCTTTTGGCGCCAGTCCGAATTCAGTTTTAAAGCATTTGGAAAAATAAGACAGATTAGAGAAGCCTACTTCGTACATGATCTCCGAAATGTTTCCTTCCTTATTTTTTAAAAGCAAAGAGGCTTTCTTAATTCTGTACTTTTTGATAATCTCATTGGCAGATAAATGAGTGAGTGATTTAAGTTTACGGTACAAATGCGTAGAGCTCATTCCTATTTCTTCACTCAATAGCTCAACACTGAAATCAGAATTGGAAATGTTTGCCTCTATGGTATGCATCACTTTCTTTAAGAACTTCTCATCTTCATTTTCTTTATTGGTATCAAGAACGGGTTCGGTGATGAGTTCATGCCTGAAATAAGCAGCCAGCTCCAGGTTGCGATGATAGAGATGATCAATGTGTGCCTCCAGGAGTTCGATTTCGAAGGGCTTGGTCAGATAAATGTCCGCGCCCATCCGTATACCTTCTACCTTTTGTGAGGTAAGACCTTTTGCTGTAAGCAGGATGATAGGAATATGGCTGATCCGGTTGTCTTGCTTCAGGAGCGTGCAGAACTCTAACCCGTCCATCACCGGCATCATCACATCGCTGATGATCACATCAGGAAGACAGCGCTGCGCCTGGTGAAGACCTTCTTCACCATTTTCGGCGGTGACAAACTGGTACTTGTCTTTGAAGGCAAGCCTGATAAAGTCAATCATGTCATTGTTATCTTCCACCAACAGCACAGTGGCTTTGGCTGAGCGGGAAAGCTTAGCACTTGTATTGCTGATTAATATTGATTTCTGATGAATGAAATCTTCTGTTTCCTTTTCCTGCTGGATAATTTCTGCAGGAAAATGTGCATTCCCCGAAGAGAGTAATAAGGTAAAGCAAGTGCCCGTTTCCTTAGAGCTGTTAACTTTAATTTCTCCTTTGTGCAGTTTTGTGTATTCCGAAACCAACGTGAGTCCTATGCCCGAACTGTTCTCCATCTTTTGTGCATTGGCCGATTGATAGAAGCGATCAAAAATCTTCGATTGTTCTTCAGGAGCTATACCTGCGCCGGAGTCCCACACAGTCATCTCAATGGCTCCATTCATGAAGTCGTCATAAGGAGGCAGTAGCCGGAGAGCTATTTTTATTTTCCCTCCTTTGGGTGTGAACTTGAATGCATTGGATAAAAGATTGAATAAGATGGTTTCTATCTTTTCCCTGTCTGCCCACACCGGGCACTCTTTCTCGTACGACTGAAAAGAGAAATCAATTTCATTTCTTCCTGCTTTGTCAGAGAATAATGTATAGAGTTCGCCACATAGCGGCACCATATCGAACCACGATATTTTTAAAGATGGATTTTCATGTTCCAGTTTACGAAATGCCAGTATCTGGTTGATCAAGCGAAGAAGACGTTGCGAGTTCTTTTCTGCCAGCGTAATTAATCCTTTGTTCACTTCATCCAGGTTGCCGCTTTTAATGATCTGCTGAATAGGTGGAATAATCAAACTGATAGGTGTGCGCAGCTCATGCGAGATGTTGGTAAAGAACTGCTGCTTGGTCTGCATGATTTCTTCTGCATGATCTTTTTCAATCAACGCTATCTTCAATTCATTTTTAAGATGAACACGGGTGATGTAGATGCGGAAAGCAACGATAGCAATGGCAACTGATAGCAGGGCATAGATGAAGAGGAACAGGGGACTTAAGAAGAGGTGAGGCTTCACAATGATTTTAAGTGATGCCACCTGGTCGTTCCATAGTCCAAAGTTATTGGTTCCCCGCACTTTTAAAGTATAGGTGCCGGGAGACAGATTGGAATAGACGGCAAAGTTTTTCGAGCCGGAGGTGTAATTCCATTCCTGATCAAATCCTTCCAGCATATAGGCGTACACATTCATATCGGGTTGCCAATAATGTAGTGCAGAGAATTCAAAAGAAACAGCACGCTGGTCATACTCCAGCGTCAGCTCTTTTGTAGCAGCAATATCTTCGCTGAGCAGAATGCAGTCATCGGTTTTATCGCCCGGGTTTACAGGCCGGTTGTTCACTTCAAGAGAAGTAATGTAGATGTCGGGCTTATATGTATTGGGAAGTATATGAGGTGATAAACTGATGAATCCGTTGTCGCCACCGAAAATAATTTCCTTTGAGGCATTGCGTGTGGCAAATCCGGCAAACGTTTTTAGCGGAAGCTCTTTATCTAAAGGAAACAATTCGGTATGATGATCTCGAATTGAAAATTTCAAAATGAAATCATTCGCAGTGGCCCAGATATTTCCATATTCATCCGATACTACGTTGGTAATGTCTATATCATTACCGGTGACAACGGGATGGATAATAGTAGTGTCCAGCTTTGGGTTATATTCAATTAGTCCGTTGTGCATACCTGCCCACAGGCTTCCCTGCGGAGCATAGTAAACACGATCTATGTTTTTTCCTTTTGCTACAGCAGAAAAACTTTTGATCCGGGTGAGTGAATAGTCTTTGGTATCAATGCGGTATAGATTGCTTTGATGCACCGTCCATAGCGAATTGGAAGCATATACATTCGGTTCTTCCAGATCAGTAACAAACTCGAAACGAATATTTTTAAGATCTTTAAATCCGCTGGCCACTTTGAAAAGTCCTGCATCAGAGAAACTCACCCAGAAGGAGCCATCCACACCCTTGGTGAAATCAGAAGTATAGTTGGTGAGCAAACCGTTTGTGTTGTTTGCTGTGATAGAGTACATCTTCTGCTGACTTTCATCCCATACATTGAGGCCGCCTGCTGTGCCAATCCATACGCGTCCGTAATCATCTTCCTCCAGAGTATATACGTTGTTCAGTACAATGCGCTCGTTTTTATCCGAATCAATACTAAATACACGTCTCTTATTCGTGGAAGGATCGAGTCGTATAGCACCGCGCAGCGTGGCAATCCAGACAATTCCTTTTTTAGTTACAATCAGTGACCGCACCTGTCCGCCAATGGTTTGATCATCGACACGGTGGGTCACTTCATGATAGTCGTAAAAATTGAGGTTCATGCGGCTCAGTCCCGCAAAGGTGACAAACCAAAGTACACCGTCTTTACTTTCGAAAATTTCCCAGATGGCATTATTGGCTATGGAGTAAGATACTTCCGGGTTATTAAAGTATGCTTTGCTTTGTTTGGTCTGAACATTGAATACATTTAATCCAAAGTCAGTACCCAGCCACAGATTGCCGTCCTTACCGGTATGAATATTTTTAATGACTTCATTACTGAAGTTGGTGTTATGATCTGCATAACGCTCGAACTGGTTAGTGTTGGTGTTGAAGAGGCATAGACCTGTTTCCGTTCCCACCCACAGTAAAGTGTCCGCATCTTTTACCGGTTTAATGTCGCAGACCAGGTTGTTATTTAAATGTGGCTTGTAGTTTCCTTTCAGGTCGAAATGCTGAAACCTTTCTGCTCCGGGTGCGAGCTTGTTCAGTTGATCGTACGTACCCACCCAGAGATTACCTTGTTTATCCTGATAAAGTGAGCGCACGGTGTTGTGACTCAGGTTATTTTTTTCGGCTGTATAGCTTTTGAATTGTCGGGTAACGGGAGAATAGTTGAACAAACCTGTTAATGTTCCGATCCATATACTTTGGTTGCGGTCTTTATAGAAAGAGCGGATGTAGGAAGCATCCTTTAACTCCATTCGTGTGATTTCGAAAGTGCGTGTGTTGATTTTACATAAGCCCCTTCGCGTACCGACCCATAAAAAATCGCCCTCCGGCAAAAGGCAGGTGACATCATTGGAAGGAATGGAATTGGGCGATTCATCATTTTTAAAAACTTTGAAATGGTAGCCGTCATAGCGGCTTAGCCCGTTGGCGGTGGCAATCCACATAAAATTGTTTTTGTCCTGCGCTACCGAATTGATGGTGTTGGAAGGCAAGCCATTTCGCGTTGTGAGGGTAGAGAAGAAAGGAGTTTGCGCTTGAACGGTTGGTAGAAAACCAAGTAGCAAAAAGCAACTGAGTAATGAGGTATGAAGAAATCGTGAACGCTGTGTGCTGATTATTGTCCAGTTAAACGCAAGTAAACAAGCTGATTTCATAAATTCTTCCCCGGTCATAGAAGTTGAAAAGCGTAGTAATCCTCAATTTAGGAATAAAGGGCTTTTTGACACTTAAAATTCCCTAATCATTTTTAAATAACTGTGAATGAGTAAGTTCCTGTATCGGTAGTATTAAAAATGGTTGTATTTTTTGCATCGGCATGTACGATTTCTATTCATCTGTGTACGATTTTTGGTAGTAAATATCAATCGATTGAAATTAGATTGCAAACGATTTCAAGCATTCCAGTTTTTAGGGTGGAGGACTGAAGTCAAAAGCACAAACTATTTCATTTAAACTAATCCACAACTATGTTCAAAATCTACAGAATGATTAAAGTAGCTGTGATTCTGGTCTTGCTCACGAGCTTTGCTGCGCGTGCTCAGACTCGGAGCATCACAGGAACTGTAAAAGATGATGCAGGCTTAACCGTGCCTGGAGCTAATGTTCTTATTAAAGGCACAACAACGGGTACAACCACCGATGTTAATGGTGCCTTCCAGTTGCAGGCGGCTCCGGAAAATGTGATTGTCATTACATTCATCGGCTATAAAACCCAGGAGATTACAGTTGGAAATCAATCCACTTTTGATGTGACCATGGCCAACGATGTCACCTCACTCAACGAAGTGGTGGTAGTAGGGTATGGAACTCAGCGCAAACAGGATGTTACCGGATCGATCTCTTCCCTTAAAGCGGATGATCTGAAGACCCAGGGAGCGAATACCATTCAAAAATCATTGCAAGGTCGTGCAGCTGGTGTACAGGTTGAATCTGCCGGGGGAGAACCAGGTTCTGGTGTGAAAATACTGATCAGGGGAACAGGCTCGCTCAACAGCAATAACCCTTTATATATAGTGGACGGGGTTCAGGTAGATAATATTAATAACCTCAACCCATCGGATGTCGCATCCATGGATATATTAAAAGATGCCTCTGCGGCTGCCATATATGGTTCGAGAGCTTCGAACGGTGTGGTATTGATCACCACAAAATCGGGCGCTGCAGGTGATATTAAAATTGATTTCAATGCGTACGCAGGTTTTCAAAAAGTAACAAAGACAATTGATGTATTAAATGCACAGGAATGGGCATCGGTAAGTAATGCCGCACATGATAATGCAGGTCTGGCAAGATTGGATATAGCTAACAATCCACCTGCGGGTAAAGATACCGACTGGCAGAAGCAAATTTATCACACCGCACCGGTACAAAATTATACCTTATCCGCTGGCGGGGGAGGAGAGAACTATAAGTTCAATGTATCAGGCGGTTATATGAATCAGGACGGTATTGTGAAGAATACTAACTACGAAAGAATGAATCTTCGTATCAAATCAGAATTGACAAAAGGCCGGCTGAGGATTGGCGAAAGTATTATTCTTAGTCGCGAGAACTCAACACCTCAAGGTCCTGGTATAGGCGGACAGGGAGGAAATCCCGTTGAGGCAGCAACGAAGATGATTCCTTTATTTGATGTTTATAATCCTACCGCAGTAGGTGGATACGGTGGTGCTTATGGTCCTGTCGTGGATGTAGCTAATCCATTGGCTTCATTATATCTTCAGAAATTAAGGAACAATACCAATACAGCAATTGTCAATTTGTTTGCTGAGGTTTCTATTATTGAGGGATTGAAATACAAATACAACCTGGGATATACCAATACCTCGGTGAATAACTTTAATTACATCCAGCCCTATGAAGTAGGAGCGTTGTTTGTGAATCAATTATCGAAGCTTACAGAGTATCGCGCTCAAACTGATTATTTTCTTCAGGAACATACACTGAATTATTCAAAAGCGATTGGTAAACATAGCCTGCAGGCACTTGCGGGTTTTACCTACCAGGACACCAAGTTCCGTGGATTGACCGGCTACAAAACCGGAATGCCTAATGGTATTGAAGTATTGGATGGTGGTACTGCGAATGCTTCTGTGGGAAGTAATGCAAAAGAATATGCGCTTCTTTCCTACCTGGCACGTGTGGTTTATTCCTATGATAGCCGATATGTAATTACCGGAACATTCCGCAGAGATGGTTCTTCGCGATTTGGTGATGGATACAAGTATGGAAACTTCCCATCAATAGCTTTGGCATGGAATGCTTCCAATGAAGATTTCTTTAATGCACTTGCTCCAATAGTTACCACATTGAAAGTAAGAACCAGCTATGGTGTGCTTGGAAACCAGGAGATACCGGATTATTTGTACGTGCCTACCATCAACTCAAACATCAACTATACTGTAGGCCAGGGGCAATATCTTTGGAATGGTTCAACACAGACAGCATTTGCTACTCCTAATATCAAATGGGAAAGTTCAAAGACGTTTGACATTGGAACAGACTGGGGTTTCTTCAACAACAGCCTTAGTTTAACAGCCGATTATTTCGTTCGTAAGAATACAGATATTCTTTTGCAGGTTCCTCTTCCACTTTCTTCAGGAGCAAGTGGTAGCAATCCTTACGTGAATGCAGGAAGCATTACAAACAAAGGGCTTGAGCTTGCACTGAGTTACAACGGACAGGTAAGTGATTTCAAGTATCAATTGACCGGTACATTCACTTCAATTAAAAATGAAGTGACTAGTTTGGGTACAGGAAGTCAGCAAATATTTGGTGGTCAGCCAACACATCATGGTGCTTCAGCAACAGTGACACAGGCGGGCTTGCCGGTAGGTGCATTCTATCTGATTAAAGATGAAGGTCTCTTCCAGTCACAGGAAGAAATTAACGCCTACACAAAAGGTGGACAGCTTATTCAACCTAATGCCAAACCTGGTGATATCAAATTCCAGGATGCGAATGGTGATGGTGTGATTGATCAGAATGATCGTCAGTATGTTGGAAGCCCAACACCAGATTTTACATTCGGCTTTGGAGGTAATGCATCATGGAGAAATTTCGATTTAACTATCTTCTTCCAGGGAACTCAGGGAAACAAGATCTATAACGGATTCCGTCAGGATCTGGAAAGCATGAGTCTGGAAGAAAATTATGCAAAGACCACATTGAACGCATGGACACCAACTAATACAAACACTGACATGCCGCGTGCAGTAATCAATGATCCGAATTATAATTCACAAACCTCCACACGGTTTTTGGAAAACGGATCTTATCTCCGCTTTAAGACATTGCAGTTTGGATATTCTTTGCCAAAAGCAACTTTAGAAAAAGCGAAGATTACTAATTGCCGGTTATACGTGAGCTTTGATAACCTGTTCACCATTACCGGATATAAAGGATTCAATCCTGATATCGGTAGATCGGATACAGGACTTCCTTATTCCGTGTTGGATCGTGGTGTAGATTTTGGTCATGTGGCTTATCCATTGCCGCGTACGTCTATGTTTGGTGTTCAACTTTCTTTCTAACCTAATACGAGTATACCATGAAAAGATATATAACAGTTTTGTGTACTGTGCTGGTGCTTGCCGCATGTACCGATGATTTGAACCAGGTCAACCCCAATAGTCTTACCACTACCAATTACTGGAAAACGGAAAGTGATTTCAAAGCGGGTTTGGCTGCAGCTTACAAAGTATGGAAAGATGTGAACAATGGTTACTGGGCGGTTCGCGGAATTGAATTGACCAATGGCCGGGGCGATGATAGTTTCATTCGCAATGATGTGAAAGATCTCTATCAGCTATCTACATTCACTAATAATGCCACTACCGGAGTTCCAGCCGGCATGTTTACCGGTGCGTACACAGCTATATTTCGTGCCAACCAGGTCATTGAAAACCTTCCGGGAAGTGAACTTTCTGATGCCTTGAAAACGCAACTGACTGCAGAAGCCAAATTCATCAGAGCTCTTAATCATTTTAATCTCGCCATTAATTTTGGTTCTGTTCCTGTCATTACAGCGGTGCCAAAGACAAGTGCAGACGCTGCGATTGCAAAATCAACCGAAGAACAAGTGTGGGCTCAGGTTATTACTGATTTAAAAGATGCGGCTGCCGGTTTACCGGTTTCGTATGATGCGGCCAATGTAGGAAGAGCAACAAAAGGTTCCGCTTTAGGTATACTTGGTAAAGCTTATGTATATACCAAAAACTGGACGGAAGCTGAAAATACATTCAAGCTTCTGGCTCAGCCAAGTGGTCAGCCTCAATCCCCTTTTACTTATGATCTGCTGACCAACTACGAAGAGAATTTCATGGCGGCTACGGACAACAACAAAGAGTCACTTTTTGAAATACAAATACAAAACGTAGGCGGTACTGCTCCCTGGAATGGAGAAAATGCAAATGAATCTCAGGGTGTAACTACGGCGCAGGAATTTGCACCTACCGAAGTAGCAGGTTGGTTCGAGTTATTTTCCACAGATAAAATCTTCAATGAATTCCAAAAAGAGAAGACCATAACTAATGATTTTGATCCGCGTATGTATGCGTCAATCGTATGGGATTACCCGGGAGCCATGTACTACAATCTTCCTTATACTTCGTTCGCTAACCCTTTCGGATATAAATCAAGAATACGCAAGTATCAAAACTGGAGAAACGTGAACGAGGGAATATGGATCTCCGAAATTAATGAGAAAGTGTTACGCTACTCCGATGTTTTGTTGATGTATGCAGAAGTACTGACGATGCAGGACAGGACAAGTGAAGCTTATCCGTTGGTTAACCGCATTCGCAGCAGAGCCAATCTAGCGGTATTGCCTGCCGGCTATTCCAAAGATCAAATGATGGCTGAAATCCGTCATCAGCGTATGATCGAGTTTTATCGTGAAGGTCTTCGTTTCTATGATTTGAAAAGATGGGGAATCGTGAAAGAAGAAATGCTGAACAGTGATAAAGTAGGAAGGGAATTTTATGAAAGTAAGTTCGAGTATTTCCCTATTCCTCAAAATGAAATCAATACCAACACTGCCATGAAGCAGAATACTCCATGGTAATGACGATCGCTAAAGTATTAAATATTCTTTTGGTTTGAGAATAATTAGTTTAGTTGAGCTGAAGAGGCTGTCTCAGAAGGACAGTCTCTTTTTTTTTTACAGGAGTTGAATTTAGAGAAAGTACCTATTCCTTTTTTAGCTACATCTGAATAATTGTAAGGATCTTTGCATGAAGATTTAAACTACTGAGAGAGTAGCTCACTTTTCTCTTTCACATACTTCTCCTGTAGCTCTTCAATCAGTTCGGTCATTACGCTTTTGAGTTCTTCGGGCTCTTCTATTTCTGCATTGCCTCCGTACATCAGCAGCCAGCGCCCGATGGTCAGCAGGCTGTCCATCATGAATTCGGCACGTACCCGGTTTCCGAGATCAACTTGTGAAATACTTCCGTAGAGTGGTTTGCCACGCAAAGAGGACTTATCGAACGTGACCACCACTTTGATGAGGTCCTTGTTGGATTGAAACATGGACTGATAATACTCTTTCAGTGAAACCTGGTTGCGTGCGTCAAATAGTTTTTCAGTGTTCACCAGTTTTTTGATACGATCCGACCGGAAGTCGCGATAACCATTGCGAAGCCGGCACCATCCGATAAGATGCCACGCCATGCTGTAATAGAAAATCCCGATGGGTTCTATCTCGCGTTGTGTGAGTTCTTCATCGATATTACTGTAATCTATTTTCAGGATTTGTTTCTTCGCTACGGCACGTTGTATCTCTGTCATGAAGTGATCAGGGAAATCTTCACGTTCTTTGGTTTCGTACTTCGAGCGCAGAAAAATTTCAATGTGCGATTCCAGGTTTTGGATGTGATCTTTTTCAGTTTCATTCAGTACCGATTTGATCTTGTGCATGGCCGATTCAAAAGCAACACGCACCGATTTGTCGGCCATCTTCTCAACCAGTTTGCCCGCCAGCAGCATGGAGCTGGCTTCGTCCTGGGTAAACATGACAGGAGGAAGATGATAGCCATCCACAATAAAATATCCTTTACCTGCCTCCGAACCAATAGGAACGCCCGCTTCCATCAGTGATTTAACATCGCGGTAAACGGTACGCAAGCTGATTTCGAACCGGTTGGAAATTTCTTCCGCCTTTACAA
>NNBV01000825.1_pt1 | contig 11086 bp, 12 predicted proteins | sample 1173771 | NCBI WGS metagenome assembly NNBV01 (sample SAMN07173938, study PRJNA388173) | plant metagenome | isolation source: symbiotic tissue sample KVS11 | place: Norway: Troms, Kvaloya island
TCATTTAACAATGTGATCATTACACGCCACCAGGCTTTTTTCACACAGGAAGCCCTGAATGAAATTGCGCGCATAACAATCGGAAATTTCACGGATTTTGAAAATGGTGTTCACTCAGAGAATGAGGTCAAATAATAAATTTTGTATTAATAAGTAACTACAATCAGTTTTTAGAATGTCGAAGGTCATTTCTAAAAACGTTGATTATACACACCTTTACTTCCATAAATCTATTCACAAATGAAAACCAACGACGAACTACAAAAAAAAGTCATAGAAGCCATTAATTGGGAACCCCTTTTATCAGCTGCAGAAATTGGAGTTGAAGCTTTTGACGGAATTGTTACCCTGACGGGATCGGTAAACAGCTATGCAAAAAAAGAAGAAGCCGAAGCAGCAGCTAAAAATGTATCGGGGGTAAAAGTGGTAGTGGAAAAAATTGACGTAGTACTCAGCGAGAAAACACAAAAATCAGATTTTGAAATTGCTGCCGAAATTATAAACGCTTTCAAATGGCATTGGGATATTCCACATGACAGAGTTCAGGTTAAAGTCGAAAATGGCTGGGTTACCTTAACCGGCTCCCTGGAATGGAACTACCAGAAAGAAGAGGCTAAAAAAGCAGTAAGCGTGCTCATAGGTGTCAAAGGGATTATCAATAACATTATGATTATCTCTTTATCCAAGGACCGCATCAACAAAAAAGATATCGAGGATGCTATCGAGCGAAACAAAATTATAGGAAATATAGCTATTACAGTTGAGGTTTTAGACAATGCCGTTACTTTAAAAGGGAATGTCGAATCCTGGTTCCAAAAAAATGAAGCAAGCCGTCTTGCCTGGAAAGCACGTGGTGTACTGGAGGTTAAAAACAACTTACATGTAGAACTTGAACAACAGCCCTGAAACATTACCTGCAAAAAATTATAAATTATGGAAAAAGTAAATATGGATAGTCTGGTCACCGTACTGGCTGAAATAGAAAATTTGGGATTTACATCTCAATTTGAGGTTAATGGAAAAAATCTGGTTTCACTTAAAACAGATAAGCATTATTTGCCCGATCAAATACAAATAGCCCACTTTTATCGTTTTGAGGGAGAATCCAATCCTGAGGACAGTTCGATCATGTATGCTATTGAGACCTATGATGAAGAAAAAGGAACCCTTGTGGACGGTTACGGAACTGCCTCAGATCCTGCAACAGCAGATTTTATGCGTAAAGTAAATAACATTCATAAATAATAAACCCTACACTAAAGATGAAAAAACTGAACCCATCCATTACGGTCATTTTTGTAATCTCGGCAATTATAATTATTCTGAACCGCTATACCCAGTTTCATATTAATGATTATAGGGTACATTTTTTCTTTCTCTTCTTTGCGGTATCCTCAATGGTAATTCTGATTGGACAGTTTTTTAAAAAATTGCAAAGCAATTGGTCGATTATTTCTGTTTTCCTAATCATTGGAATCCTATGCGGGCTTAAAGCTTTTTTTACATGGGGCGGAGACTGGAAAACACAAACCATACTTTACAGAAATATTCAAAATAAAGGCAAAACAATCAATTATCAATTACGCGGAGACCGCTTTGCATTTGGATACAAAAAACGAATTGTAGGTATTTATCACCTGGCACCTTTTATGGAGTGGACAATAGAAGTAGACACACTTTATCTGGATAAAACAAAATGGGAGAAATTAAATCTTCAGGTCAATGAAATGAAACTGAAATAGAATTATAAAATAATTTAAAACTGCTGAAATAAATTTAGATAAGAAATAAATATCTATTGCAGTTTAAAAAGCAAATATCATGAAAAAATTACTCGTTACCACAGACTTCTCCAATATCTCAAGAGCTGGGATAAGATTTGCCATCCAATTTGCTACCCAGACTCCCTGCGAACTCATATTTTATAGCGTAAATACAAAAACACTTGAGGATAGTGTAGACAATTATTATAAAAAAACCACTCAGGATTATAAACTTAAAAAATTCATACTATCCATTTACAAAACAACCAAAAAAGAAGTTGGAAAGGCAGAATTTGTAACCGAGAACCATACTCACGTGGATAAGGCCATTATCGCTTATGCACAAAAATGCAATGCTGATTTTATTTGCATCAATACATCAGGTCCCGGGATATTTAATCAATTAATAGGCACTACCGCTTCAAAATTGATTACCACTTCACCTATTCCAATCATAGTGGTACCCTACACGTATCGCATGAAACCAATCAATCATTTATTATATGCCTCAGATCTTGCTAAACTAGGTGTTGAACTGCCTTTTGTTAAAAAATTCGCTGCACTCTTTGCTGCAGATGTTGCAGTGTATCATTACAGTGAATTATTGGATCAGGGTAATTTCAAGGAAGATTTTAATAAAATAGCTCAAAACTACCAATCGAATAAAGTCTCATTTAATTTTAAAAAACTAAATATCGAATATTCTTTGCTGAACCATTTAGAAGTGGATATCAGAACGATAAGACCCTCAATCCTCGTAATGTTTACCAACCAGAACCGTGACTGGTATGAACGTCACTTTCTATCCAGTAAAACCAAGGAGTTTGGTTATGACACCAATACTCCTATACTTGTTTTTAGAAAGTAACCAAAACAAAGGCAGTTTACAAATGACTACAAACAAATTCAATACAGATGGTTTAACAGCTGCCCAAGTACTTGCAGCAAGGAAAAAATACGGACAAAACGTATCTTCCTATAAAAAAACGAACCGCTACACTGCTGCGATGATCCGAATGATCAATGAACCGATGATGATTCTGCTGCTTGTAGCCTCAAGTATATATTTCATTAGTGGAAAAACGGCTGATGGTTTCTTTTTAGCCTCAGCAATAGTTTTGATTGCAGCTATTTCATCTTATCAGAATGCAAGAAGCCGCAATGCTTTAGAGCAATTAAAAGATTTTACCAAACCCAAATGCAAAGTCATTAGAAATGGCAGCGTTTTAGAAATAAAAACAGAAGAAATTGTTATTGGAGACAGCCTTCTGATAGAAGAAGGCGCTTTAATTTCTGCCGATGGAATCATCGGTCATTCCAATGATTTTTCTGTAAATGAATCGATCCTTACCGGAGAATCCATGGCAGTCAGCAAAGACAAAGAAGCGAAAGACAATGGTATTTATCAAGGAACGACTGTTGTAGGCGGCCTGGCCATTGCAACGGTCACTGCCATTGGCAGCGAAACAAAACTGGGTAAAATAGGCAAAAGCCTTGAGGGAATAAAAGAAGAAAAAACACCTCTGGAGGTTCAGATTGGTAATTTCGTAAAAAAAATGGCTATTGCCGGAGCCATTGTTTTTTTGATTGTATGGGGAATCAACTATTTTCATTCCTTCAAGATATTTGACAGTTTACTAAAAGCACTTACCCTGGCTATGAGCATCCTGCCGGAAGAAATCCCGATCGCTTTTACCACCTTTATGGCCATTGGCGCCTGGCGGATGATGAAAGAAGGGATCATTGTCAAACAAATGAAAACCGTCGAAACATTAGGAAGTGCCACTGTGATTTGTATTGACAAGACAGGCACTATTACCGAGAACAAAATGAGTCTGGCTAAGATTTTTTCGTTACAATCAGAGAAAATTACCGATTTGGAAGCTTCGTTATCTGAAGAGGAAAAAAAACTAATTACCCTGTCGATGTGGGCAAGCGAACCCATTGCGTTTGATCCGATGGAAATTGCCCTTCATGAAGCGTATACAAAAATTACTAAAAAAGATCAGCGACCTGATTTCAAACTGGTACATGAATATCCTTTGTCAGGAAAACCGCCCATGATGACGCACGTTTTTGAAAATAAATCAGGTAAAAAAATCATTGCCGCTAAGGGAGGCGCAGAGGCATTAATGGAAATATCTGCGCTTACTGCCGATCAAAAAAAAATAATTCTAAACGCAATTCAGGAACTATCACAGGAAGGTTACCGTGTTCTGGCAGTGGGCGAAACACAGCAGACTTCTGAGCATTATCCTAAAACTCAACAGGAATTTAAATTCGAATTTATTGGACTATTGGCCTTTTACGATCCTCCAAAAAAGAATATCAAACTCGTTTTACAGCATTTTTATAAAGCCGGAATAGACGTAAAGATCATCACCGGTGACAATGCCCTTACTACTTCATCTATCGCAAAGCAGATCGGTTTTAAGGGATATGATAAAAGCATCTCCGGAGATGAACTTATGAAACTTACCAAGAAAGAGCTCAAAAAATGCGTAAGGGATACTACTTTATTTACCCGAATGTTTCCTGAGGCTAAACTCAAAATAATAGATGCTCTGAAATCAAATAAAGAAATTGTGGCCATGACCGGTGATGGTGTAAATGACGGGCCGGCCCTAAAAGCCGCTCATATCGGAATTGCAATGGGCAAAAAAGGAACAGAAATTGCCAAGCAGGCGGCTTCACTTATCCTGGTCAATGATGATCTCTCGAAAATGGTGCACGCCATAGCGATGGGAAGAAAGATTTATGCCAACATCAAAAAATCAATTCAGTTTATTATTTCAATCCATATACCTATCATATTTACGGTTTTCATTCCACTGGCCCTTGGCTGGATTTATCCCAATATATTCTCGCCAATTCATATTATCTTTTTAGAGTTGGTCATGGGTCCCACCTGCTCTATTGTCTATGAGAATGAACCAATGGAAAAAAATACAATGGCACAGCAGCCAAGACCTTTTACCTCAACATTTTTCAATTGGAGGGAACTCTCCACCAGTATTATTCAGGGATTAGTGATCACGATTGGTACATTATTTACTTATCAATACTCTATTTATAACGGTTATGACGAACAGCATACCCGTACTATGGTTTTTATTGTACTGGTAACCGCTAATATCTTTCTGACATTAATAAACCGCTCTTTTTATTATTCCATTTTTACCACTTTGCGCTACAAAAATAATTTGGTTCCGTTAATTATAAGTATTACTATTTTGATCACCGGAATGCTACTTTACATCAAACCCTTTTCAGCATTCTTTGCATTTGAACGTCTTGATCTCCTTTCACTGTGCATGGCAATTGGAGTAGGTTTTCTGGCTGTTATCTGGTATGAATTAGTAAAAGTATGGAAAAGAAACTTTAAAGAATTTAAACCATGACCCTGTCACTCACTTCAATTATAAAAAAGCTGCTTGTACTATTTTTAATTTTTACCGGAATCTATTTTGCTAAAGATTTTCTGATGCCTCTTTGCATTGGTGGTATTTTAGCAACCTTATTTCTGCCTTTGTGCAAATGGTTGGAAAGCAAAAAAATGATAAGAAGTATTGCCATATTCCTTTGCCTGCTAACCTTCATATCGGTAATTTTTATTCTGATTGCTGTTTTAGGCTTAAAAATTTCGGAACTTTTAGCAGATTTAGCTATTATTAAGCAACAGGCCATTGAATCGGGAACTCATCTCCAGAAATACATTTTCAATCATTTAAACATTTCAATTGACGAGCAATTTGAAATCCTAAAAAATGAACAACCCTCCTACTCTCATATGCTGCAGGCTATTTTTGGGTCTTTCGCTTACTGTTTCACGACCTTTATTCTGGTGATGGCCTATTTTGTTTTTTTACTGCTTTACAGAGATCATATCAAAAGTTTTCTATTGAAAATTACACCCGCAGCGCAAAAATCAGAAATGAAAAATATACTCTACAGCGCTGCACATATTTCCTATCAATATTTAATAGGCCTCTCCAAGATGATTGGTCTTCTTTGGATTATGTATGGCATTGCCTTTAGCATCATAGGAATTGAAAATGCGATTTTCTTTGCGATATTATGGGGTTTGCTTGAAATCATTCCTTACATAGGCAATATTACAGGAACTGTTCTGACCGTTATTTTTGCTGCCATTAATGGTACCCACCCTCTAATACTTGCTGGAATAGTAATGAGTTATGGGATCATACAACTTGTTCAAACCTGGTTCTTTGAACCTTTGATTATGGGACCGCAAGTAAAAATAAATCCTCTTTTTACCATTATTGCATTGGTACTTGGAGAATTGCTCTGGGGAATACCCGGACTTGTTTTGGCAATTCCACTTACGGCATTACTCAAGATTATCTGTGATCATATACCCACCTTAAAACCATACGGATTTTTAATCGGTACCATAAAGCCTGTAGTTCCAGGATAAAATTATTTGCCTTTAAATTTTATCAGGTGCCTGTACTTTCTTTCGAGTAAAACAGCATTAAAACGAATCCTGTCATATAAAAGTCCTAAAAGCAAAGCGACAACTCCAATGAGTAAAACATGCAATCCCATATTGGAATAAAAAATGCCGCCAATAATGCCGCCAAAAAAGAAAAAACTAATAATGGTCATTCGTAACTTGATCGATACAAAGAGTTTTTTTCGAAAGAGTTCTTCGGGATAAAAAAACAGTTGGGACAATTCGATTCCAAGATCTGTAAAAAGCCCTGTTAAGTGTGTTGTTCTAACTGTTGAATTAGAAATTTTTGTTACCAAAGAATTCTGCAGACCCATGGCAAAAAGTAACGTATAGGCTATAAAATCAGGGTCATATACAATTAAACTTTTCCCAAAAACTGCAATGCCAAATAAGATAGCGCTTTCAATTGCTGTTGGAATTACATAACTGTATTTTTCATTTCTTCGCAAAAGAAACTCTACAAGCAGACTGGAGAAAAAAGACCCCAGGAAAAAGAAGAAAATATATAAAAAGTAAATAAAGCCCTGTTTGAAATTGAGTTTAAAAACCTCATCTACAAAAAAGGCAAAATGTCCTGTAACATTGGTAGTCAGTTTTTGAACTGCCAGAAAACCAGCTACATTGACCAGTCCGGCCACAAAGGATAATAAAGAGGCTATTTTGAGATTGTGCCTTAAGTTTCTTTTATTTCCGTGATGTTTGAACATTGCTTTGTGGTTTTCTATAATTATTGAATTATAATATCCTTTTAGAAATATTTTGGTTGTATTGTATTGCCGTGACTTTAAACTTTGCATAACTGAAATCTCCCGTTTTTAATTTCCAAATTACTTCAGCTGAAAAAGGAATTTTCACTTCATTAATTACTTTATAATTTTCCATTTTGCAAAGCCATGGTTCCCTTTTATTGGTCATGAAGCGTTGGGTTTCCATTGTAACAATTTGACCTGCAGTATTAAATGTAACGATAAAATCAAATGAGATCTCTTTATATCGAAATGATAATTTTGCGGAATTTTCATCTATTGCAATCCATGTTATATTTTCTGAAGGAAGCAAATTTGTTGGAAACCAAACGCTTTCGGCCAGCCAACGCTGCAATTCGCCTTCGTTAATTTCGCTGCCTCTGCCATCAACCACTGTAAAAATATTGAATAATGAAACTTTTAAATTTCCATTGTCAGCAATAAAACTGTCCCTTGCTGTAAAGAACAGGGTTGTGCCTTTCCATATAAATTGCGGTTTTTGAACAGAAAAATATTGCTTGCCCGTGATCTTGATGAACCCACTTTTTAAGTTGGTTTTAAATACACCGTTGTGTTTTAATCTCACTGAACTTATATGTGGCATTCCGTCTTTTAGTACATATTTAAAATAGCGTTGTACTGTTTCGGGCAAGCCATCTAACTGACTCGAGGTATAAATTTTATCAGATACATTCAATGCATTTGAGTATAACAGCTTGACCTGATTTTTAAATTTTAAATACATCGTTATTTTTCCCAGAAGTATCACTAGTAGTAATACTCCAATAATGATTAATAAAAGTATCATTGTTTGCAATTTTTGTTAGGTTGGCAGGTGAAGGTTTTTGCGTAATTATTTCTTGTATGAGGCAATAACGCAACAATAAGCATCGGAATGGCATACAGCATATAAAACATTTGCAGCCAACCAACTCCCTGTATGAAGAAGGTTTCCACTTGTATCCAAATAATGAGCGCAAAAGCGATATAAATACTAAAAGTCCAAGCCCAGTACATGTCTTTAAAAAGATTAAAATGTTCTGCAAACGGAATAAAAGGTCTTTTGAATAAAGCCATTACTATTAAAACTGGGAAAAAACCTAAAACGAAAAACAGAATAATCCCGGGAATCAGGAAATCAGTGAATGGTGAGTTTTCTAAAATAGATAGCGGCAGTCCTCCAAGAAGTTTCCCTGATGGTGAAATAATTAATGCAGCACCACCAATCATAGCACTAAGTCCCAAAAATGAAAGAAGTCCAAGATGTATTTTTTGAGCCGTTTTTTCCATCACCCTATTTAGTTTAATTATGTTATAATCCTGCATTTCAAAAATATAATTGCTGCAATGACTGACAGTATAAAACTTTTATTTTCGAAGACGGCAGATTAAACATTGCTAAGCCAGAATCCATAAAATGCAAGCATCCTAACGATACTTTTAAATTTTTATGTTAAATCATTTTATGTTCTTACAAACCAATTAACTGGACGACGAAGCGTGACCGGTTCAGGATAATTTTCAACATAACCAACCCTCAGTAAAAACTGAATATTTTCTTTTATCCCAATAGCACTATTAATCTTTTTTCTGGTTTTTTCTTCTTCTAAAATTTGTGTCATCGGATGCATGGCAATGTTTTTATCTTTAACTTTCAACCAAATACGCTGCAATCTTTTACCGCTTTCTAATAATGATGAAACGGAATTGTCTGGACTTTTTATCACTATCCAACCCGCAGATTGAGCTACTTGATCTTTAACGGCATCAATGCTTTTATCTCGAAAGTCTTTTTTCATCACACTTTTTTCATCATAGAAATTACGAACTATCCATCCTGAAATTCCTTCAATCTCCATACTTGCTGTAGAAAGGCCGTCACTGAATTTTACAACATCCTGACTTGAAAATCTTATCCACTTTGACAATTCACTTTGTGCACTATCACGATATGATTGAATTTTGTTGGCTTCGATTGTTTGCTCATTCAGATACAAATGCTCAATTGATGTGTTTGGAAAGTAATCTAAAAAATCAGTTTCATTTTCAAATAAATAATTTAAATCTTCTTTTTGGATAATGTCACTCAAGTAATAAGATCTTAAGGTTCTGCGATTTTTTATTTTTTCAATTTCAAATTTTGGAGCATTTGATGATTTAGATAATTTTACTGTTATAATTTCCTCACTCTGATTGGTTAAGGCTAGTAAATTAAAAGCACAATTATAACCCAAATTGTTGGCAGCGTATTCTAAATTTTGAACAAAAGCCCCAATGGACAAAATAGTTTCTCGTTGAGTCGGATCAACTCCTTTAAGCCATTTGGTCTTTTCATTGCAAATTGTCCAATGAAAAGGCTCTCGATATTTAACGAACCAGGGTTGCGTATTATGTCCACTTGGAGCTAGTGACGCTAAGACTAAAATTTCTTTCTCATCATCTTGAATAGGAATTTTAGTTTTTGAATTTTCATTTAAATCGGATCTTTCAAAATTTGATTTATCGCTCATTAAATAATATGTAATACCTGCAATAACAATAACTCCTGTGCTATATGCTATAAATTTTCTTCTGTCCATAATATTTCACTTTACAGAGTTTCATCAATCAGGCTCCACCACAAGTTCATTATCAACGTACCATACCCCCGGAGTATTCCATGCTATCCTTTCTGCTTCTTCTTTCTGAAAAAGGGAGTTCACAAAACCGCTAAGGAATATCGTTTTGCCATCAACTCTAACTTTAATATTGTCAATATCCAAAATCCAGCTGCGACTGAGTGCTTTCTCAACAATCTCTTGCCCTAGTTCATTTTTTACTTCCGCTTCAATCTTTATCTTATCAATTACTCCTCTCACTCCTTCCAGATAACGAATAGCGTTATCGGCAGCTTTTCTTTGAAAATTCCAGTGTAAAATCCCCTCAAGAGTTACCCAGCTTTGTTCTACTTTAACTCTTAATCTATGATCGGGAACAGCCCAGTTATCCTGTAGTGCCTTAACAACTGAACTGGCAATATCTGTATCATTTTTGCTTGCTGCCAGAGATAAATCAACCTTGACATTATCGACAACTGCCTTTACCCCGGAAATGTGTTTAAGAGTCTCCTCAGCTTCCCTTTTTTGAGCATAGTTCTCTACGCTTCCTTCAAGTGTCACAATACCCTCTTGTACGCTAACATCTATTTTATTGGGCTGCAAGAGAGGCTGCCATTTGATAGCCTCCATTACTTCTTTACGTAAAACTTCATTACTTTTTTTCATTAGATTTTTATTTAGGCAATAATCTGTAAAAGGCATTGGTTTACTTCTGACATTCATTGATCAATAAGCAAAAGTGGAAAAAACAGGTCTGAAAAAAAATGATTTCTGTCAATCTAAAAAGTGATAAGAAACATTTRATAKWYWGWAGYAATAAGGACAATTATTTACTTATACCATTATCTGGTTGTATTTACAACCTGAACTTTTGTGGGCACTTTTTCTATCGAGAGAAAAGAATTCAATAAAAGAAGAACAATAGCTACAAGAATAGCAAAAGTGGTCAGGCCCACTCCTTGCATGTACCTTTTACTTGCTTTTAACGTTGCTTTATTGTTTTTTATGTAAGAAACTTTGTTTGCTTCAATTTCATAAAGTAATATATCTTCATACGACTTCTTTAATAAGGCTTCATACTTGGTTACAGATAAAGCCTGATCCAATGGTTTACTTCTAAAAATACTGAGCATTAAAAGGATCGAACTGATAAAACATACGATAGGTATAATCGTAATTAATTGAATACTTTGATTAGCCCCCTCCAAACTATTTAAGAAGAAAGGAATAAACAATACTGTAAAACCAATAATGGTACCTGCATAAGAATGCTGCTGGCGATAGGAGTCAACTTGTTTTTCGATAACTTCTTTAGAATTCAGGGCCAGAAATTCTAAATATCTAATGTCTTTCTCCATTTAAAATAATTTTAAGGTTTTAAAGCTTGTAAAAAAATCCTGTTGAAAAATAATTTTCAACAGGATTTAATATATTGTTTTATGCTTGTTCCATATACTTTATCCTCTAATTATGAATAAGTTAAAAAAACTTTATAAATTTATA
>NNBV01000694.1_pt1 | contig 11078 bp, 10 predicted proteins | sample 1173771 | NCBI WGS metagenome assembly NNBV01 (sample SAMN07173938, study PRJNA388173) | plant metagenome | isolation source: symbiotic tissue sample KVS11 | place: Norway: Troms, Kvaloya island
CCACAGAATTAACTTCTTTTTCATGTCCCTGCCAGGGTTGACCAATGGGGTTGCCGTCAATATCCCACAAGCGCACTGTCGAATCATTGCTGGCACTGACAATCCACTGACCATCAGGGCTAAAGGCCACAGAATTAACTTCTTTTTCATGTCCCTGCCAGGGTTGACCAATGGGGTTGCCGTCAATATCCCACAAGCGCACTGTCGAATCATTGCTGGCACTGACAATCCACTGACCATCAGGGCTAAAGGCCACAGAATTAACTTCTTTTTCATGTCCCTGCCAAGGTTGACCAATGGGGTTGCCGTCAATATTCCACAAGCGCACTGTCGAATCATTGCTGGCACTGACAATCCACTGACCATCAGGGCTAAAGGCGACAGAATTAACTTCTTTTTCATGTCCGTGCCAAGGTTGACCAATGGGGTTGCCGTGAATATCCCACAAGCGCACTGTCGAATCATTACTGGCACTGACAATCCACTTACCATCAGGGCTAAAGGTGACAGAATTGACCCAATTCTCATATTTGCGTTGCGATCGCCTGATGACCCGATCTTGTAGTATTTCATCTAGCTCCCACAAACGCACAGTGCGATCGCCACCACTAATAATAAACTTGCCATCAGGGCTAAAGGCTAGGGAATTAACCTGTCCTTCATGTCCCCACCAAGGTTGAGTGATGGGGTTGCCATTGATATTCCACAAGCGTATTGTGCGATCGCAGCTACCACTAATAATAAACTTGCCATCAGGGCTAAACGCTACACAATTTACATGTCCCTCATGCCCATGCCAAGGTTGACCGATGGGATTACCTTGGATGTCCCACAACCGCACTGTAGAATCACTACCACCACTGACAATAAACTTGCGATCGGGGCTAAAGGCGACGCAAATAATTTTTGCCTCATGTTTGTGCCAAGGTTGAGTGATGGTATTACCTTGTAAATCCCACAAACACACCGTTCCGTCAAAACCAACACTGATAATGCAATCGCCATTTGGGCTAAAGGCGACGGAAATAACTCCTTCCTTGTGTCCGCACCAAGGTTGAGTAATGGCGTTACCTTGTAAATCCCACAAACACACTGTTCCGTCAAAACCAACACTGACAATGCGTACCCCGGAGGGGTTGGCGCAGCCATCGCCATTTGGGCTAAAAGCGACGGAAATAACTCCTTCCTCATGTCCCTGCCACGGTTGAGTAATGAGATTACCTTGTAGATCCCATAAACACAAAATTCCGTCAATACTGCCACTAACAATAAACTTGCCATCAGGACTAAAGGCTATACAATTAACCTCTTGCTCGTGCCCCAACAAAAATTGAGCAGTAGGATTGCCAACGATATTCCACAAGCACACGGTAGAATCGCTACTGCCACTAGCAATAAACTTGCCATCAGGACTAAAGGCTACACAATTAACCTCTTGCTCGTGTCCGCGCAAGCTATTTGCCTCTGTGGGTGTGTTCATTGCTTCCTTTAAGCTTCCCAAAACAGAAGCTAGAAGGTGGTTTGGGTATTTCTCTAGATTCTCACCCATTGTTTGAATTGCCAGCACCAAACCCTCTAGCGGTTGGACAGGAAGTAAATTCAAAACCCTGGCGGATTGCTCGCGCAGTTTTAATTCTGTCAGTGCAAGTTTTAACTTTTGAATCTCTTCTTCTTTCTCTCTCGAATGGCGATCGCGCCATCCAACACTAGCATTAATAAATCGATTAGCTTGTTCGCTTAAATAACCAAACGTTTGCTCTTTTAGTTCTTTATAAGTATTTGTCTTTAGAACCCGGTTTGCAATATTTTCCCTTTCCCACAGCACATCTAAAGTGTATGCCAAAAGTGGTAAATAATCATTTTGTTGGTGAAAATCCTGAATAATTTGCTCAACTAATCCTTGTTCAAAGGTAACGCCATTTCTAGCAGCAGGTTCAGCGATCGCTAACTTTAATTCTCCATCGCTCATTCTAGTGAGTATACGACTATAGCGATCGTGGATCTTCGCAAGTTGGGGATACTCACTAAATTTATCCAAAAAATCAAACCGCATTGTTAAAACAATTTTGACAGAGCTATCCTGCTGCTGGAACAGTTGAAAAAGACTAGCAACAAATTTATCACGTTCCGGCTTTTGAGTTTTCGTAAATAGTTCTTCAAATTGGTCAATAAAAATTAGAACGCACTGATAATCTTGTTTGAGAAATGTGACAATTTGAAGTAGGGTATTTTCTCTAATTTTTTTAGCAATATCCGCTATTTGCGATTTTTTCCCATAAGTAGAAGCAAGACACTGATAAAGAGATTTAAAAGGATTTTCATCTGGGTGAAAACTTATATTAATTAATGAATTCTTATGAGATCCTAAATAAGGAATTAAACCTGCCCGAATCAATGATGATTTGCCACTGTCTGATGCTCCTAAAAGCAAGAGTACATGATCTTTTTTTAAGCAATTTCCCAGATTAGCAATCCACTTCTCTCGACCAAAAAAATTTTCTTTATCTTTAATTTCAAAAGTTTTTAGTCCTAAGTAGGGAGAGTCTGTTTTAAGTGGACGACAATGAATATCCTCAAAATTACTGTCAGAAAAAAAGTCGTATTCAGAAATACATTGGACATTACACCCAATATTTATATCACCTTCAGAACTGTTAACCATCTTATCTCCTTACCTTTGGATACCTCTGGCTAAATCTTTACCTCAGTTATAGTTCCTCGGCTAATCTTTGTAAGTAACTCAACAAAATTAATTACACATTCTCTTGTGAAGCTTTCTCTGTCATCGGTCTATAGGATCTACGGTGTACACACAAGTCGAATTACCCCCCTTAATCCCCCCTTGTAAAGGGGGGAAACCGGAAAATCTAGTTCCCTCCCCTTTACAAGGGGAGGGTTAGGGTGGGGTAAAACCCGGATTTGTCAATTATTTCCAACTTGTGTGTACACGGTAGCCTATAGGATAGAAGTTTTGTAAATCCCATCCGTGAAAAATTAAGGTTTTAAATAGGTTTATTCAGCAAAATTACTTAAGTAAGTTTCAAAAAAATGTAGTAACTTTATCCTAAAACGCCAGAAATGACAAACGGGATGGAACTTTTTGATAACCTACACCTTGCTATGTTTAGCGGCAAAGGTGGAGTCGGAAAAACGACAATCTCCTGCACCTTTGCATGTCGTTGGGCGCAGAAATTTGCCAATGAGCAAATTCTTTTAATCTCAACCGATCCGGCTCACTCTCTTGGAGATGTCTTACAAGTTAGCGTTGATGACATTCCTCGTCCCATAGCGGAACTACCCAATCTACTAGTAAGGGCGTTGGATGCAAAGCTTCTGCTACAAGAGTTTAAAGAGCGTTATGGTCAGGTTTTAGAACTGTTAGTGGAGCGAGGTAGTTTTGTTGAAGGCGAAGACTTGTCTCCAGTTTGGGATTTAAATTGGCCTGGACTGGACGAGTTGATGGGCTTGTTAGAGATCCAACGCCTTTTTCAGGAGCAGCGGGTAGATCGAGTAGTAGTTGATATGGCTCCTAGCGGTCATACTCTCAACTTATTTGGATTGATGGATTTTTTAGACACTTTCCTCCACTCTCTTGAACTGTTTCAAGAAAAGCATCGGATTATTAGCAAGACCTTTGCTGGAAGTTACACACCCGATCGCGCTGACGATTTTTTGCAAACCCTGAAAGCTGAACTGTCGCAAGGCTGTCGTCTCCTTCAAGATCCCACCCATACCGCTTGTTTGTTAGTTGCGATCGCCGAACCAATGAGTTGGTTGGAGTCAAAACGGTTCCTAGAAGCCTTACAAACCATGCAGATTCCTTGCGGAGGGTTGTTTGTTAACCAAGTCCTGGCCAGTGCGACTGACCCAGATCGTTACCAAGAACAACAACCGCTAATCGGTCAGTATACGGATCTTGCAAACGAAAAGCCGATTTTTATTGTGCCACAGCAAGATGAGGAGCCTTTAGGGATTCTAGCCCTCAGCCATCTGATCGACCAAATCCATGTTCCTCAGTTTGAACCGCTATCTTTTATTGAGCTACTCCCAGTTCAATGGCCGGAAACAATTCCTCCTAGCTTTGGAGATTTTCTCACCAAAGGTCGCCGCCTGTTACTAATTGGCGGTAAAGGTGGAGTAGGCAAGACCACAGTAGCAGCTGCCATTGGTTGGGCTATGGCTCAACAACATCCCGATCGCAAAATTCGCATGGTTTCTATCGATCCAGCCCACTCCTTGGGCGATGCCTTTGGTCTGAGTTTAGGACACGAACCATATCAAATAACTGCCAATCTTCGAGGTCAGGAAGTAGATGGCGATCGCATTGTCGATCAATTCAGAGCCGATTACCTATGGGAACTGGCCGAAATGATGAGTGGCGAAACCCAAACAAGCGAAGGTATTGAAATGGCCTATGCTCCTGCTGCCTGGCGCAAAATTGTCGATCAAGCTTTACCAGGGATTGATGAAATACTTTCCCTGTTAACAGTAATGGAATTGCTAGAGCAACAAGAAGAAGACTTGATTATTTTAGACACTGCTCCTACAGGTCATCTTCTGCGTTTTCTAGAAATGCCAACTGCATTAGCAGACTGGCTAGGTTGGATTTTCAAACTCTGGATCAAGTATCAGAATGTCCTTGGTCGTACAGAGTTTATGGGGCGTTTACGAACTTTGCGACAGCGCGTAGTCAAAGCCCAAAAAGTGCTAAAAGACCCACAACAGGCAGAGTTCATTGGGGTTACACTTAACCAGACTAGCGTACTTGCCGAACAACAACGCCTGTTCAAATCTATGCAAGAAATAGGTGTAAGTCAGAATTACCTTGTTCTCAACCGTTTTACTTCTACAGCAACCATTAATTGCGATGACTGCGAGACAAATTTTCCAGGTTTGACAATAGTTCGCTTACCAATGCTTCCTCGCTCAGTTCAGCCTTTAGAACGCATCCAAGCAGCCGCAGCCTGTTTATTTTAACGGCTAATTAGACTAAATACTTTCATACCCAAAGAGAAATTTATTATGCATCGCACTCCAAACCGCAGACAAATTCAAGCCAAATTTAGCACCATGCCTCCTCAACGTTCTCAAGCAACAGCTTACTTAAATGCTTACAAAATGATGTTAGAGAAGGAGCGTTTAGAGGAGGAACTAGAGAAACTCGAAGCACGCCGACATCAGATTCAGCAGCGTCTTGCTATTTTAAATAGTCAAACAATTCCTGAAGGGGACATGACCCATCAGGAAGTAAATACAAACTTGGAGGACAAGACACCAAAATTCAAAACCTTAACGTTGGAATACTAAGTACTAAGATTTCAGCTTGCCTATTCTTCGCAACCTGCTTGCGAACCATTGGCTTTTAGAATCATCCTTACCAATCAAGCGTTTTAGTAAGTTAATTAACTATAAGTCGCGCGCCACTTACTTCAAGTCGGGGAACCCGCCCAACGCAGTAGCTTGGCTATACAGACAAAATCCACCTCCGTGGTTTTAAAACCCTTGATTTTCATGCTTTCCGCGCAGGCGGACGAGAGTTTGTGTATTAGCGAATTATATTCGTCTAATACTTTTCAAACATCCTCTTAGCTCGACTTTATCCATTTTTTTCATAACGCGATCTCTTAAGCTGAAACCTTTGTAGGACAATAGTTTTACTTTTTTAACTTCATCGATAATCTGTGACGTGGAAAAAGTATTTGCCAAAAAGCTAGAGTTTTTGCTGGATAAAGAAAGCGAGTTCTTAATTTTGGATAAAGTCGAGCTTAGGAAATAAAACCTTGTACAGACTAGTGTGAAGGATGCAAACTACGATCTGGCATAGTTGTTTTGAAAAATCTAACGTCAGTAAAATTTGCTTTATCTGTAATAGCATCAGTAAAGTTCGCAAGGCTAAAATCTGTTTTTATAGGTTCTACTATATTCCCCATAGTTTCTTCATAAGGACTAAAATCAGCACTGCTTAAATTAGCCTCAATAAAATACGTTGATAATAATTTAGCTCCTTGGAATTTAGCCCCCACTAAATTAGCTTTTTCAAAATTGGCCCCTGTTAAATTGCATTTATTAAAGTTAACATTAGCTAAATTAGCACCTGTAAAATTTCTATAAGAAAAATCTTGTCCAGAAAGGTCAGCATCGCTAAGATCGGCTTTAAAGTTTGGATCTAAGTCCACTTTATTGTTCCACTCCTCTTCATTTTGCAGTAAGCTCAAGTGTATTCTGTTAGCCATTTTTTTTACCTCAGAGAATAAGTACAAAAGTACTATATTACAATTTTACAGTCAAGCATATATTGGGGGTAACTCGCCAGCTTTTACCAATAACTTTGGCTTTCAAATCACTAGATGCGATTGCATCTTGCAGAAAATCCCTGGATAAATGTAGCGATTAGCATTGCAGGTCATTTTTCCCCTGCCTGCTTGTTGTGTACACGTTAATATATTTATAAGAAAAGTAAAAGTATACCAAGTTGAAAGCTTTTCTGATTAGAGCTTTTGGAGCCAATGTTTCGCACCTTGATTGCGCTGTCGAAGTTAGCAGATAGAAAAACCATTGATCAAGGATTTCACAGCAAATGGCGGAATTTTTTATCAATCGTTGCGATACCCCAAAGGTGGGCAACAAAGCCTGTTTCAAACCCTTATATATTCAGCTTTGCGCTAGGCACAAAAATTTTGTGATTAACTGTATCTTACTTATACTCAATTGACTAAAATTAGCCAGATAACTTCACAAGGAATGAAGAATCGACATCTAAAAGCCAATTCTCATCAATAAATTCTAGATTTTCATCATAAACAAGAACTAATTCACCAATTTTTTGAGCATTGCTATTTGCAGTTTTCGTATTATCAATAGCATCAGCTATGAGCAAAAACTTTAGTTGTAAAAAACGTTCTTCGTGATTAACGCCTATTGAACTGCTAACTAATTCGGCTTCTAGGGTACAAGGTAACGTAATTTTCTCATAATATTCATCTTGTTCATCCCAATAGCCACACACTTTATAATCACACTGGTCAAGATGTTCTTGAACAAGAAGATTAGCATCTAAACTTTGTAATATTTCAGTTAAATCTTGCCAAACTTGATGATTTTTTAATTCGAGCCTTGCCATAGTTATGTGGGTTTAATGTTCTGTTACCAAACCAGGGAAGTGCAATATACCATCAATGAATTTTGCATGAAATCGGCGTAGGCGCAGCCCGCCGCAGGCATCGCCACCTTTACCTAAGACTTTAGATTTCAAATCGTAGCCAGATTCTTGGGAAGCCACCAACCCAACATTACCGCGAGGAGGTACAAGCCCTTTCTCAATGGCTTTTAAATGTTTCCCCTTCCGATCATATTTTAATCCCAGCTTTATTTGTTCACTGCCAAATAAAACTAGCAGACCACTGCTTGAAAGATATACAGTATCAGGTTGAATATCTGCCCAATTATCGGGTAAAGCTTCCATTAAATTTACGACTTACGCAAGTGTCACAAAAAATTAAAACTTTTAGTTTGTAGTAAGGGCTTCAGCCCTGATTTTGAGTACTTTAGTCCTCTCTGCGAGACGCTACGCGTAGCTTGCTTCCCCGAAGGGGTACACTACAAACTAAAAATAATATGCCAGTTGCGTAAGTCCTAAAATTAATACTTGTACAGTAGAAGCATAATTTATTTAAGTATAATAGCTAACAACATTTTTAAAATTAACGTGAGTCTCCAACGGAGGCGCACGTTAGTTAAAGCAATAAATCACACAAGCTAGGAAAGAATTTCAATACTCTTGTGTTTGATCGCGTTCCTCCTGTTCTGCTTCCAGAATCGCTAATAAAAGAGCTTCTTCCTGAATTTCAAACTCTTCTTCAGGAATTTCCCCCATATCAAAAGCAAGTTGGAGTGCAAGAAGTTGCTTGCTGAGATTCTCTTTATCATCAATTTCAGTACTCGCATGTTCTAAAATTTTTTCCCCAAGCCACGTTACCCCCATTAATGGGCCAGTAATCGGTAATAGTAAGAAGCGCAGAACCATATTTTTACACTTGTGTTGACTTATCAAAGGTATCCTCTCAACACCGTAATCATGCTGATGACATAAATATTAAACATTACTAGTCTTGTGTTGATGCCAAAATCCGTTGGATTTGAGTCCAGTTAAGGCTGATTGACATCTGTATTTTATATTTGCAATGTAACAAAAAAGACTTTAGTATAACACATTACTATTGAGGAGGTACTTAGAGTTTGACAACAGTATTAAATGCATCTCCCCAGCGATTTGTCAATACACCTGCGGTTCAACGCGTCGCTCAACGTGCTTTGCGCTATCTACAGTCAGGTTTTTCCATACACTTACGTGGTGCAGCCGGAGTCGGAAAAACTACTCTGGCAATGCATCTAGCTGATTTGCTCAATCAGCCGATCATCCTCTTATTTGGAGATGATGAGTTTAAAACCTCAGACTTGATTGGTAATCAATTAGGTTATACCCGTAAAAAGGTTGTTGATAATTATATCCACAGCGTTGTTAAAGTTGAGGATGAACTCCGACAACATTGGGTTGATGCACGATTAACCCTAGCTTGTAAAGAAGGATTTACGCTGGTTTACGACGAATTCAATCGATCGCACCCGGAGGTAAATAACGTTTTACTCTCCGTACTTGAGGAGAGGTTGTTAGTATTACCAACAAACCAACATCGAGCCGAGTATATCCGGGTTCATCCTCAGTTTCGGGCAATCTTAACATCAAATCCTCAAGAGTATTGTGGAGTTCATGCAACTCAGGATGCTTTGATGGATCGTGTTATTACCATCGATATGCCTACACCTGATGAACTGAGTCAGCAGGAAATTGTAGTTCATAAAACAGGCATAGATTCTGAGAAAGCAGAAGTAATTGTCCGCATAGTACGGACGTTTTGGAATCGATCTGGCTCTGGACAAGGCGGTGGATTGCGTTCGTGTCTGATGATTGCCAAAATCTGCCACGAACACGAAATTTCCGTAAACCCTGGAGATCCTAGCTTCCAAGATATTTGTGCGGATATCCTGCTTTCTCGCACGAATCAACCTCTCATGGAAGCAACTCGGCTACTGGAAGAGGTTTTAAGTGAATTGTATCGTAGTATAAATACTCAATCTCAGTCGTCAGAGATAATACCAAACAACCAAAATCAGGTTGTATTGGAACAGCGAGTACCTTACGAGCATGAAGTCTACAGCTACCTGTGTAATTCTCCAGGAAGGCGTTTCTCTGAATTGGCAGTAGAACTAGGGATCGATCGCAGTCAAATTGTGGCTGCACTCAAGTCTCTCAGAGAGCAGGGAGTATTAGTCCAAATGCAGGGCAATGCCGAGTCGCCGAACATCTCACAAACAGTTGCTCTTGATTCTGGCCACTTAATAAACAAATGAGTACTAATACTAATCGGGGAGCTATCACCACATCAACTCAAGGTTCTACCTTGGCAGATATTCTAGAACGGGTTCTGGATAAAGGCATTGTTATCGCAGGAGATATTTCTATTTCCGTAGGCTCTACAGAACTGCTCAACATCCGAATTCGTTTGTTGATTTCTTCTGTTGATAAAGCCAAAGAGATTGGAATTAATTGGTGGGAGAGCGACCCCTATCTTAATAGTCAAACTCGCACCTTATTAGCAACTAATCAACAACTTCAAGAGCGTCTTGCCAGTCTAGAAACAGAACTGCAATCGCTTAAAACACTAAATCCTATTAATCATCAGAATGCAGGCGATTAGTAAATCAAAAGGTTCCGATTCCGGTTTAGCACCGTTGTTACTGACGGTTGTCGAGCTGATACGCCAACTCATGGAAGCTCAGGTGATTCGGCGAATGGATGCTGGCACTCTCAACGACTATGAGTTAGATCGAGCTTCCGAAAGCCTACAACAGCTTGAACAACAGGTTGTTAAACTTTGCGAGATATTTGATGTTGACCCAGCCGATCTAAATATTAACTTGGGTGAAATGGGAAATTTACTTCCCCAATCTGGAGGATACTACCCCGGTGAAACCTCTAGTCAACCCTCTATTCTAGAACTTCTCGATCGCCTATTAAATACGGGTGTTGTGGTTGAAGGTGACTTGGACTTAGGACTGGCTCAATTAAGCTTAGTTCATGCCAAATTAAGATTAGTACTCACTTCTAAACCCCTGTAACTTTTTTATCTACATTCTTCTTGGTAAGACATTTATATGAGTTTTTACATTTATGGAATTTTGACCTTGCCTGCTCCCCAAAATTTAAATTTAGAGGGCTTAGATCGGCAACCCGTACAAATTAAAATTTTGGATGATTTTGCAGTCATCTATTCGGAAGCACAGCAAGAGCGTTATTTGGCCAGCCGTCGTAACCTGCTAAGTCATGAAAAAGTCCTTGAGGAGATCATGCAAGGAGGCGATCGCTATTTACTGCCCGTGCAATTTGGACTTTTAGTTTCCAGTTGGGAAAAGGTTTCAGAGCAATTAATTCGTCCTCATCAAGAAGAATTGACGCAATTGCTTGCGAAGTTATCGGGTTGCCGAGAAGTTAGTGTCAAAGTTTTTTGGGATACCGAGGCAGAAATTCAGGGACTATTGGCAGAACACCCAAATCTCAAAACTGAAAGGGATAAACTAGTGGGTCAACCCCTGAGTATGGAGCGGGTAATCCAAATAGGGCAAGTCATCGAACAGGGAATGAGCGATCGCAAGCAAGGCATCATAGATGTATTTAAAAGCACGCTCAACTCCATTGCGATCGAGGTGGTAGAAAATACTCCCCAAGTGGACACAATGATCTACAATTCGGCCTACCTAATTCCTTGGGAAGCAGAATCACAATTTAGCGAACACGTTGAAGCACTCGACCGTCAATTTGAAAACCGTTTGCGAATTCGTTACAACAATTTCACTGCCCCGTATAACTTTGCTCGTCTTCGATTAACCACTTCCAACTGATTAATTACTCTCTCTGTTGAATAGCAATAAAAATTGAGAATGAAAAATTATTGAAACTTTTAATTTTTTGAAATCAAATTGAAAATTAAATTTTTCTCTGCCTTTTGTTTAAGAGGATGTTT
>NNBV01002822.1_pt1 | contig 11052 bp, 8 predicted proteins | sample 1173771 | NCBI WGS metagenome assembly NNBV01 (sample SAMN07173938, study PRJNA388173) | plant metagenome | isolation source: symbiotic tissue sample KVS11 | place: Norway: Troms, Kvaloya island
ACCATACACGAAAGAACTTATTAATTATCCAATCAGTATAGAGTAATCATCGGATTGAAAAATTATTTACTGTAATACATTTCATTCCATCGAAGTTCATTTTTTAACGATGGAATATTTGTTTCTCTGCCAATATTAACAAATTCAATTTTGGCTATTTCAGCAAAGTCATGCAATTGTTCTGAGGAAAGGTTTTGACTATAGACCGTATGGTGTGCACCACCAGCGAGTATCCATGCCGCACATCCTGTTCGCATATCCGGCAATGGTTTCCATAATACGCGCGCTACAGGGAGTTGAGGTAAATCATGTTCTGGTTTCACCGCTTCTACTTCATTCACCAGTAAACGAAAACGATTACCCATATCCACCATGGATGCATTCAATGCTGCGCCACCACCTACATTGAATACCAGGCGAACAGGATCAGCTTTGCCTCCAATCCCCAAAGGATGAATTTCACAGGATGGTTTTCCATCGGCAATAGATTCACATATCTCAAGCATGTGCGCACCAAGTACCTGGTTGTTTCCAGCTGCAAAATGGTAGGTATAATCTTCCATGAAGGAGTTACCACCTTTCAGGCCACTTGCCATTACTTTCATTGCGCGGACAAGTGCTGCTGTTTTCCAATCACCTTCAGCTCCGAATCCATAACCTTCTGCCATCAATCGTTGTGATGCAATGCCGGGAAGTTGTGACAGCCCATGTAGGTCTTCAAAGGTATCTGTAAAGCCTTTGAAGTTTCCCTGCTGTAGAAAACGGCGTATACCAATTTCGATCTTTGCCGCTTCTTTCAATGAGGCGCGGTGTGATCCGTCTTTCTTCAGCGATGTGGATAACGAATAACGTTCATCGTATTCATTGACAAGCGTGTTAATCTCCGCATCGGTAGTTTCATTGATTACCTTGAGCAGGTCACCCATTCCATAACCATTTACCGAGTAACCGAATTTAATTTCCGCTTCTACTTTATCGCCTTCCGTAACTGCTACCTGGCGCATGTTGTCACCAAAGCGACAGAACTTTGCACCTTGCCAATCGTTCCATCCGGCAGCTACGCGAAGCCATCCTGCAATACTTTTGATTACTTCTTCGTCCTGCCAGTGACCTACTACAACTTTTCTGTTCAGGCGCATGCGCGTCATGATGAACCCAAATTCGCGATCACCATGTGCCGACTGGTTCAGGTTCATGAAATCCATATCGATATCATTCCATGGAATATCACGATTGAATTGAGTATGGAAGTGAAGTAAAGGTTTGCTTAAAACTTTTAGTCCACCGATCCACATTTTGGCAGGAGAGAAGGTGTGCATCCAGGCGATAATACCAATGCAGTTTTTATTGGTATTTGCTTCCTGGCAGAGATGTAGAATTTCTTCCGGAGTTTTCACTACGGGTTTGAATACAATGCGCACGGGTATGGTTGAATTGGTATCCAGTGCCTTCGCAATCTGCTGCGAATGTTCTGCCACTTGCTTTAATGTTTCCTCTCCATATAAATGCTGGCTACCGGTAATGAACCAGGCCTCGTAGCTTTTTAAATCGATCATAACGTATGTTGTTTTTTACTTTATTAATTATTTGTGTAAGTGTTAACTGGTTACTGGTTTCCAGTTACCGGTAAACAGGCAACCGGAAACTAGAAACCAGTAACCCTTTACTGTCCGTAGTAAGAGTCTGGCCCATGTTTGCGTTCGAAGTGTTTTTTGATCAGTGAGTCTTTTAATTTTCCCGCTTGAGGATTGATTTGTAAGGTTAGAAATGCCATACGTGCTACCTCTTCCAATACAGCGGCATTGTAAACTGCTTTGTTGGCATTTTTTCCCCATGCAAACGGGGCGTGATTGCCTACCAGCATCATCTCTACTTCTTTGTAATCCAGTTTACGTTCATTGAAACAATTCATGATCTGAAAACCGGTTTCATATTCATAGTTCCCTTTGATCATGTCATCACTCATTGGTGCAGCACAGGGTACATCCACTGTTAAGTGATCCGCATGTGTAGTTCCGAAAATGGGTATGTCACGTTGTGACTGTGCCCATGAAGTAGCATAGGTAGAGTGGGTATGAACAATCGATCCGATTTCATTCCAGTGCTTGTAGAGAACAGCATGAGTGAGCGTATCGGAAGATGGACGAAGAACGCCTTCAATAACATGGCCTTCAAAATCAACGATCACCATTTTTTCAGGTGTGAGTTCCTCATAAGGCACACCACTAGGTTTGATAGCAAATACCTTTTGTTTGTGATCAGCAACACTCACATTACCAAAAGTGAAAAGCACTAACCCCAATTGAGGAAGCTTCATGTTTGCCTCGTATGCTTGAGTTTTGATAGCGTGATAGTTACTCATAGTAATCGTGATTGGAAGTTAGAAGTTCGAGGTTTGAGGTTTGATGATGTTCACTTACTTTATATTTTAACTGAAGAGAGAAATTCACATCTTTCACCTTCACCTCGGTCTGTGTCCTCACAGAACGAAATTGTAATTGTGGTCTGTGAGGACACAGACCACGGATAGAGGGAACCTGCATTCATTTATTTGGTCAACTGTATAGAAACTACAGACATGGGCGGTAATGTTACCGATAGCTGATTTCCTTCTTTTTTGAAGTCAGTAAACTTATTCAGTTTTACCTTGTTGGGTTGCTCGAAGGAATTGATGTCGTTATACTTTGCAGAAGTCAGTACCTGAGCTTCCGCTTTTTTCCAATCGAAACCTTCTAGGGCAGTTTGCAGGGTTAGCTTCTTTGTTGCATCCACGTTCACCAATGTGATGTTGATCACTCCGTTTGCATCTTTGGAAGCCGTAGCACTGATGGCGGGAACACTTTCTTTGCCGAAGTTATAAGCCGGGCTAGCAAACTCAATTGGTAACAGCTTCGCGTCCTGATGTACTTTGTACAAATCAAATACGTGATAGGTAGGAGTGAGCAGCATCTTTTCTTTATCAGTAAGGATCAGCGCCTGTAATACGTTTACAGTCTGTGCAAGATTGGCCATACGAATACGATCGCTGTGTTTAGTGAAGATGTTTAACGTAGCAGCAGCTAATAGTGCATCGCGCAAACTGTTTTGCTGATATAAGATGGCATTTTTTCCTCCTTGCTCCGGATCGGTCCAGATGCCCCATTCATCCACGGCCAATGCTACTTTCTTTTCCGGATCGTACTTATCCATGATAGCGGAATGCTTGTCGATCAGTTCTTCAATATGTAATGCCTTTTGCATGGCTTTGAAGTATTCATCTTCACCGAAGGTAGTAGACGAACCTTTCTTTTGCCAGTTATTCACTACCGTGTAATAGTGCATGGAGATTCCCCACATCTGCGATACCGGAATATTTTTCATGCTTACTTCCATCCAGTTATAGTCGTCACCATTTGCACCGCTTACAATTTTCTTTAACGGAGCTCCGGGATAGTTTTTACAAAATGCAGCGTAGCGTTTATACAGATCGGAATAATACTGCGGAGTCATCTCACCGCCACATCCCCATGTTTCGTTGCCCACTCCCCAGAAGGCTACTTTAAATGGTTTCTCATGACCGTTTTGCTTACGCAGTTTAGCCAATGCACTTTCTCCATCGAAGTTGAGGTACTCGATCCAGTTCGCCATTTCCTGTGGAGTGCCACTTCCTACATTACCAGCGATATAAGGTTCGGTCTCCAGCAGCGCGCATAATTCAAGGAACTCATGTGTGCCAAAGCTATTGTCTTCCGTAACCATACCCCACGAAGTATTGATGCGTGCAGGGCGTTGCTCACGCGGACCAATACCATCACTCCAATGATACTCATCGGCAAAACAGCCACCCGGCCAGCGAAGATTGGGAATCTTAATTTTCTTCAATGCATCCACTACATCCATACGGATGCGATCTTTCTTTGGCACATTCAATGCAGGGTCTACCCAGAAGCCATCATAGATACATCTTCCTAAATGCTCAGAGAAATGGCCAAAGATGTGTTTGTCAATAGTGATTTTTCCTTCTGTTGTTTTTACTGACATTTTGGTTTGTGCGGATGATGATATTAAAATCATCGTAAATGCAACCAGCAGAAGTTTGATTTTTGGAAGGAGTTGTTTTGTGCTTTTCATTTTTTATAATTTGAGGGATGAGGTAAATTTTGTTTTGCCACGAAGGCACTAAGTCACTAATTTTTTTTAAGAAGTAGATTCGTTGATGAATTGTCCGAGTGCTTTGTACTTTTTGAATTTTGTTTCGTAGTAAGCAGCTTTGGATTTATCCGGTTGGTAAGTGATGGCGAAGCCCTGGCCCATGGCACTCATCGCATCCTCTACTTTGGGATAAATGCCAGCAGCAGTAGCAGCAAACATAGCAGCCCCAGCAGCACAGGTTTGCTCTGATTTATGTATGCGAATGGGCATCTTCATTACATCGGCCATCATCTGCATGATGTACGGTGATTTTTTTGCCACACCACCTAATCCAATCAATCCTTTTACAGGTACACCTTCCTGATTGAAGCGATCAACAATTGCTTTTGCACCAAAGCAGGATGCTTCTGCTAATGATTTATAAATAGAAGGTGCCGTACTCGCCAGGTTTAATCCGGACAGGGCTGCTTTTAATTCCTGGTTGGCATCGGGTGTTCTTCTTCCATTGAGCCAGTCGATGGCTACTTCATCCTCTTCATTCAAAGGTAAGGCTTGTGCTTGCTGCGTGAGTGAGGGAATGATCAGACTTAATAATTCTTCTTTCAGTTTTTCTTTTTGTGATTGGTTTAATGTTGCGGACTGATCCAGCAATTGTATTGGCCATGCCAGCACTTGTTTGAACCATGCATAGATATCACCAAAGGCAGACTGGCCGGCTTCCAATCCAATCATACCCGGTATAACAGAACCATCTACCTGACCGCAGATGCCCTTCACTAATTTAGTTGTAATGTCAGCTTTGGGAGCTACCAGCATATCGCAGGTAGAGGTGCCCATTACTTTGCTGAGATGATACGGTTCTATCTGTCCGCCAACGGCACCCATGTGTGCATCGAACGCGCCAACACCAATAATTACTTCATTGGATAAGCCTAACCGTTCTGACCACTCCTTACTGACTACGCCCGCTGATTGATCAGAAGTGTAGGTGTCTTTAAATAAACGTGATGTAAATCCTTTTAACAGCGGATCAAGTGATGAAAAGAAATCATCAGGAGGTAATCCATTAAATTCTTTTGACCATAATGCTTTGTGCCCTGCGGAACATACTCCTCTTTTCATTTGATGCACATCATTGCCTCCTGTAAGCAAAAACGGAATCCAGTCACAATGCTCTACCCAGGAATAACAAGCTTTTCTTACGTTCTCGTCTTCACGAAGAACATGCAGCAGCTTTGCCCAAAACCATTCCGAAGAATAAATGCCACCTACATATTTCAGGTAGTTAATATCAAACTTTGTGGAGTGATCATTAATAGCCGCCGCCTCTTTTGTAGCGGTATGATCTTTCCACAACACAAACATTGCATTCGGATTTTTTGCAAACTCAGGAAGCAAGGCGAGCGGTGTTCCTGTCTGATCTACAGCGACAGGTGAAGAACCAGTGGTATCAATGGATATTGCTTTGATGTTCTTTCTTACCGAATCACCTGCAAGGGAAAGACACTCTTTTATAGTCTGCTCCAGACCTTCTACATAATCCAGCGGATGCTGACGAAACTGATTAAGTGAAGCATTGCAGTAAAGACCATCGCGCCACCGCGGATAATTAAAAACGGCTGAAGCTACTTCTTCTCCGCTATGGGCATTCACAATGATGGAACGCACCGAATCAGTACCATAATCTACGCCAATAACATAGGCAGCATTCATAATGAGTAATTAAGAAATGGGAATAAAATTGAGAATCTGGTGAAAGTTGGTTTTGTATTTACGTTTATCCAGCTTGAAATAGAAAGCACCTTTTTTGGAACTTAGTTTCTCTTTGTCTTTCTGTTTGACCAGTAAGCCAGCGGATAATACTTTACGACTGAAGTTGCGCTTGTCGAATTGCTTTTCATAAACACTTTCATACAGGCTTAATAACTGAGGAAGCGTAAATTTCTCCGGCAACAACTCAAACAAAATAGGATGGAGGGCTGCCTTATAACGTAGCCTGGCTTTTGCCATTGTTACCATTTCCTTATGATCGAAAATCAGTTTAGGTACTTTTTTTAGCGATATCCATTCCGGATGATAATCGTCACTGAGTTGTTTTTCGTATGCATGAATATCAATCAACGCAAAGTAGGCCACTGATACAGTACGCTCTACCGCATCGCGCTCAGGATGACCAAAAGCATTCAGCTGTTCCATGTACACCCCTTTGAGTCCGGTGAGTTGCTTCAGTACGCGATTGGCAGCTTCATCAAGACTCTCATCGTTTTGAACAAAGCCGCCCATCAGGCTCCACTTATCTTTCTCCGGTTCAAAGCCACGGTGAATGAGTAGCAGCTTTAACTCCTCTCCATCAAAGCCAAAAATGATGCAGTCCACTGCTGTTAAAAAACGTGTTTGATTTTCGTATCGAACCATGCTCATTTGTTTTTTACAATGCGGCATCCAAATACTCTTCCCGCTGTCCGGTTAGGATGCGCCTGAACGCGGACAACGATTTTGGATTTCCCTTTGATCAATTCAGGTGCGATCGGATATTCCACATCAAAGAACCTTCCTATGGTAGCGCCTTTCAATTCCTGTGTACCGATCTTTGTTCCGTCTACCAGTAAATCAAAACTGCTGTTCTTATCATCACCAATATAAGAACATAAAAGATTGCTGCTAACAGACGGATCTGCTTTCATATCAAATTCAAAATAACCACCGGAGCGTACCTCACGGCCCATGCGACCTAATGCATCGCTGACGTATGATTTTTCTGCTGCTTTCAGATTGTGATCACGCTCGGGTTGCATTTCGCCTATGCGGATGTGGTCTATGGTGCGATCTTCAATTTCTTTCACTCTCTTCTTCTCTGCTTCATATTCTACTTGTCTTTCCTTCCAGGCTGTCGGAGTGAAGTAGTCCCAATACACATTATAATATTGCTCGTAGGTTTTGTAAAACGGAATGAGTTTAACATCAGCAGGCTTAGCCACATTATTGGTTTCAAACACCAGAGGTTCTTTGGTTGACTTCAGCCAATGTGTGACATCGTGATCATCGGTGAGTAAAACGGTAGTACCATAAACGGGATCAGGCATGGTAGTTCCTAATTGCCCTGCTAACACAACGGGTCCATAAAGCAAAGCAATACGCTCGTTGTTATCAGGAAGACTTTCTGTGTGAATATTCATCGTGAAGTTAACCTCAAGCTGATCATTCTTTCCCCATTTACGATTGATTGACCAATAGCCGGATGCTTCTTTTACTACAGCAAGTGCTTTTCCGTTGAGTGTAATCCGGGCATCACCAACGGCCCATTTGGGTTGCCTGATCTTCAATGCAAATTTTTGAGACGAAGAGGATTGTATGGTGAAATTGATTTTGCCATCCTCAGGAAATTCAGACTCCTGCTTCACAATAACTCCTTTGTCTTTCCAGTTGAGTTGTGAGGGAATGAAAAGATTTACCCAAAGGCTTCCGTCTTTTCCTTCATAATAAATTCCCTCCGTGTACTTGGTGTGATTTTCCATCCCGCTTCCCACGCAACAGGTGAACGTAGTGAATGGATCACTGAATTCTTTTTTCGTACCCATACGAAGAGGTACGAAATAACACATCATTCCGCTCTGTGGATTTTGTGAAGACAGGATGTGATTGTACAATGCCCGTTCATAATAATCGCCCAGTTTGCTATCCGGCTTCCAGGAGAAAAGATAGCGCGTAAGCTTTAACATGTTGTAGGTATTGCAGGTCTCGCACGTGTTGTCGCTTAGCCGGTCGTTCAGCTTATCCCTGTCGCCAAGGTATTCATAGTTACTGTTTCCACCTATCACATAGGTATGATGATCAACAATTGTCTCCCAGAAGAAGGAGGCTATTGTTTTATCACTTTCTGCCGCTGTGAACTCGTACCTGCGGGCACAACCAATCGCTTTGGGTACGTTGGTGTTGGAATGTTTTCCTGGCAAGGGGTCTTTTCGCTTGGCCAGTTCATCCAATACGAAGTGATCGTGAAATTTATATGACAGATCTAAATATTTCTTGTTGCCTGTCAGTTCGTAGAGATGAACCAGCAGATCATTCATGCCACCATACTCACATTTCCTCATTTGCTCCAGCTGCTCGTCATTCAGATCTTTGAGTAGGTTTTCAGTCCAGTCGGCCATTCCGGTAACTACTCTAAGCGCCTTTTCATTATCGCAATACAAATATGCATCGGTCAATCCCGCCATTACTTTATGCACAGTGTACCACGGTGACCAGCCGCCATTCATATCGAAGCCGGAAGTTTTGATGATACCGTGTTGTAGTTTCCAGAAGATGGAATCTTCTTTAGGAATAGCTCCTACATAACCACTCTTTCGTGCTGCCTGGCAAAGGGCCAGTTCATCCACCAGGTAATTTACTTTTTGCTTGTAGCGCTCATCGCCGGTAGAGGCATACATCATCGCACACGCTGAAAGATAATGCCCCAGCGTGTGCCCCGACAATCCTTCGCTTTCCCAGCCACCATATACTTCCGCTTTCGCGGGAAGACCAGCATTGATATGAAAGCGATTAAGTAACCTGTCATTATCGATAGTGAGCAGGTAGGCAGCATCTTTATCCATCGCATTTTTAAACGGGCTTCCATCCAGCAAGCGAACATCCTTCAGGTTGAATGCATACGCCTGAATATCAACGATCGGTTTTACTTTAATCTTTGCATTATTCTTTTCCGGCAGATAGGATTGAGCAAGAGAATCATTTATCGATGTACCGATGATCAATGTGCCAATGCTTAGTAACCGGATGAGTAAATTAACAGACATTTATAGAATGTTTTAATGACCAATTATTTAATTCGAAGATGTGTTTTTTGCATTCATTCTAATTGGCACATCTTCAAATTGTCGAATTGACTAATTAATTATAGTTGAGTTTCACTTCTTTAATTTTTCTTGGCAGCCAAACCTGCATGGCATTCTGGCCACGGTTACACCATGCATAGTAGGGGATGGCGGTAATTGTTTTTTCTTCTGTGGTGACCGATTGTCCATCTTTCGAAACCTGAATGGTTGGGGACTGAAATTGAATGGTCGTTACACCTTCCAGTAGTTCTTTGTGAAAGGAGGTTTTGAATTTCGCATTATCCGGCACGAACAGATTCCATGCCTGTCCATTGTTATCCGCTCCTTCCACACAGTAGATGAGTGGGCCGCGTTGCAATGCAATGCGATCATCGTCCTGTTTCAATTCATTGCGGGCAATTACTTTCTTTACTTCCATCGGTAAGTTTAATTCTACCTGATCACCTTTTTTCCATTCCCGGTCAATGACAGCATATCCCTGTTCGATTTTATATATAGCCGGCTTGCCATTTACGTTAAGGGTGAATGGGTCTTTTGTTTTATCTTCAAATTGATAAAGACCTCCCGGCACAGCTTCCCCTTGTATCCAGCCCGGAATACGGATGTGCATGGCCATCTTTACTTTTGATTTTGGTTGTAAAGTGATCTTCAACTTCCCTTCCCACGGATAATTAGTCTCCAGTGAAACAGGTACTTCTGTCTTTCCGATTTTGACAGAGGTGTTACTTCCTACAAAAAGATTAATCCAAAGTCCATCCGCAGAAGAGCCGTAGATATAATCACCTAATGAAGCTACAAGTCGTGCAATGTTAGCAGGGCAGCAGGCGGTGCCAAACCATTCTTTGCGGAAGTGCTGACCTTTGGAGGCTAGGGGATTTCCATAAAAGAACCGATCACCACTCAATGACAATCCATCGCGCGCCCCGTTGTATAAACTCTTTTCGAGCACATCGATGAACTTACTGTCGCCTGAAAGGAAATTCATACGTTGATTCCAGAATACCATACCGACTGAAGCACATGTTTCGCAATACGCCTGTTCATTGGGCAGATCGTAGTCAATACTAAATCCTTCATTATTGCCTGATGAACCTATTCCACCCGTGATGTACATGTTGCGATGAACCACATCTTCCCAAACGGTATTCATGGCTTTCATGTAGCCTTCGTCTCCGGTGAGTGCAGCTACGTCGGCAGCACCCGTGTACATGTACATGGCGCGTACGGCATGGCCGGTAATTTCCTTTTGCTCACGTACAGGCACAACGTCCTGTGCATAGGCAGTGTCGCGCCAGTCGGTCCAAGTATAGCCTTTGGCATATTTATGACCGCGTTCTTCCAGCAGCCAGTGGGAGAGGAGCAAGTATTTTTTATCGTTGGTGGTTTTATAAAGTTTTACCAGTGCCAGTTCCAGTTCCTGGTGGCCGGTGACCCAGTGCTTTTTGGTTGGCCCGAAGAGTGAATCAAAATGGTCGGCAAACTTAATGGCTACATCAAGGAGTTTTCTCTTTCCTGTGGAGTTATAATAGGCTACCGCTGCTTCGATCAGGTGACCACCGTTGTAATCTTCGTGCATGCTCATATCGCTCCATCGTTCGTCCAACCGGCCCAGTGAATACCATGTACCGATGTACCCATCCGCCAGTTGCGCGGCAGCTACTTTGTCGATCCACTCATCTGCTTTTTTCTCCAGCTCCGGATTGGGATTATTTTTTAATGAATAGGCAATGGCCTCCAGTGCTTTGTACACATCTGAGTCGTCATAGAAGAGACCTTCGTGTTTTTCGTTTTTATTGCGGACTACCTTTTCAAAGTTTTTGATACGCGGTGTGGCTACTTCGGTTTGGTAGACGCACGCGTTGATAGTACTGGTGGCGACCTTGTCCATAGTGGGTTTCCAGAACGCATCGGTGATTGTCACCTGCGAGAAATTCACAGGTTCAAACTTTCGTGACGGGGCCTGGGCCATCAGACTGAACGTATTGATGAACAGGAGAATATAGATTAGCCGGTAGGTGCGCATAAGGTTTGTTCTCGGTTAGAAGTCGAATCAGGGAAGCGAATGTAATAAATAAATGTATAATTG
>NNBV01000357.1_pt1 | contig 11033 bp, 6 predicted proteins | sample 1173771 | NCBI WGS metagenome assembly NNBV01 (sample SAMN07173938, study PRJNA388173) | plant metagenome | isolation source: symbiotic tissue sample KVS11 | place: Norway: Troms, Kvaloya island
CTCGCAATCATCCGAAAGGCTACGTACTAGTTCTGATAGTGTTACGTTTTCATTCTCCAAAAACCGATAATAACCCATCTGTTCTGCCCAATTTCGACTGATTTGCCGGATATTTATCGATTGGTGCTTACGAATCGCCTCGTATAATGCTGCCCCCTTTTTATCAGCCTTGGGTCTCCAAATGCCGTTCCTGGTGTCGTCGAAGCGTGAATTAAGATTGGATTATCCATAGTTTTTGCTTCTCAAAAATCCTCTGCACCTACTTTACATCCGACTTGTGTATACACGGTAGCCTTATTAAGGGGGGCTAGGGGGGATCGAATTCTATGCAGCTTCATAAAAAATTGGTATGAGGTAATTAACTGCCCTTGGGTACTGTATTTCCAGGCCCGGCGGTGACAATCACCAGATTTTCTGGCTTAATTAAATCTTCAATTGCCTGTTGCATATCAGCCATAGTGACTGCTTGAATCCTCTGGGGAAACTCTCGGATTTCCGATCGCGAAAGCCCCAAGACAGCATTATCCAAAATGATGCTGGATACATTACTGGGATTGGCTAAATCCACTGGGTAGCTATTGCTAATTGAGCGTTTTGCCGTGTTGAATTCAGCTTCAGTCACTCCTTGTTCGCGTAACTGTTTAAGTAAAGCAAGAGTACTGGCGATCGCTTTTTGGGCATCTCCAGGAGCAGTCTGCATTTGAATCAAGAACGGGCCGGGATTGATTCCGGCGGCAAAAGCACTATATATACCGTAAGTCAAACCCTGGCGATCGCGCACTTCCGTACCCAGGCGGCTTGCTAAGGTATCACCACCTAAAATTTGATTTAGCACCAGCGCTGCATAATAACGTGGATCTTTCCGAGAAATGCCACTGTAGCCGATGTAGGTAACAGCCTCAGCTTTACCGGGAATTACTTTGTTTAGTTGTGTCAAAGTTTTCGGAAATGGTACAGACTCGACTTTGAGAAGAGGCGGCTTACCCGTGGCTTGCCATTTCCCAAACACCTGATTCAGCAAAGCTTTTACCTTAACTGAATCAAAATCTCCAACTATTGCGATCGTTGTGGTATCCGGTCGATAATGTGTCTGGTAGAAACCAAGCAAATCATCACGAGTAATGCTCTTTAAACTCTCGGCTGTAGGAAAGCTGTGGAACGGGTGATTTTCAGGGTAAATTGCCTGCTGGAATACTTGTCGTCCCAGTCCTCTAGGATCATCTAGCTGGGCTTTAAGACTTATCAATGCCCGTTGACGACTTAGTTCTAACTGATCGGCTGGGAAAGTGGCATTTTCTAACACATCTGCCAAAGTTTGAATCAATATTGGTAGATTTGCTGAAAGTCCCTCACCGCTAACGTTAACTCCCTCGCGGCTAGCACTAAAGTTCAAACCGGCTCCCTTGTCTTCCAAGGTTTTAGCTAGGGTGAGAGCATTTTTAGTCTGCGTCCCATTCATTAAGTTGTTTGCAGTCAGATTTGCTAATCCAGCTTTTTGATTGCCATCAAATTCAGTCCCGGCGTCAATTTGTGCGCTCAGGTTAATAGTGGGAAGGTTGCGATCGCTTAACAACAAAACCTTCAAACCATTATCTAGGGTAAACTCTTCTGGTAATGATTGTTTGTTGGAATCTGTCGCAGATGTGGCAGGTGGCAGATATTTCGCTAGTTCTGCTGGATCTACAGGCTTACCAGGGCTGAAATTTTCCACCGTGCGGCCAGAACCAGCGTTAGAAGTTCCTGGTTTCCCATCTGGTTGAGTCGGCTCAAAGAAGCCGATGGTTTGTTTCGCTGGATTGAGGTAAGTTTTTGCTGCTTGCTGGACTTGATTTGGGGTGACTTTAGCGATCGCAGCCAGATACTTTTCAATAAAATGATAATCTCCCGCGATCGTTTGGTTATACCCCAGTTGATTAGCCTGACTAGTGATATCTTGATTACCCAGAATATACGACGCTTGCATTTGCGTCTTCGCCCGGTTCAACTCTTCTGGGGTAACAGGCTGCTGTTGCAATTTTACTAAAGATTCCTGGAGTACCTGAGCAATTTTCCCCAACTCTTGACCTGGAGCCGCCGTAGCATCAATTTCATACCAACCCGGTTCAATAAGTTCGGCAGCACCGCCACTCACTGAACTGGCAAGTCCAGATTCCACCAAAGCCTGATAAAGCCTAGAACTGCGTCCACCTGTGAGAATGGCATCCATCACATCAATTGCCGGGACATCAGGATGTTTGATATCTGGCAGAGGATATACTGCTTGCAATAGTGCTGCACTTCCAGGTTGCTTGAGGACAATGGGTGCTTTTTTCGCAACAGGGGTAGATGACGAAGCGTCGGTAAGTGAAGAAGATGCCGAGGAATTATCAATTACTCTTCTGGCGTTATCAACTACCGTGTCCTTTTTTGCTCGTTGCGATAACTTCCCAAAAGTTTCTTTCACAACTTTGAGTGCAGGTTCTGTGGCAAAATCTCCGGTAATCACCAACGTGGCATTTTCTGGGCTGTAGTAGGTTTGGTAATAATTACGCACCTGCTCCACCGTGAATTTCTCTACATCAGCTTTTGTGCCTCCCACGGATAAGCCATAAGCTCGATTGGGGAAAGCCGCTCGCATCACTGCCCGACTCAAACGATAGCCTGGTGAATTTTCATACCCTTGTAACTCAGAAATCACCACCCGCTTTTCACTTGTGAGTTGTTCAGGCCCAATTAAGGAGTTTTCCATGCGATCGGCTTCTAGTGTCAGCAGTGCTTCCAATTTGTCTCGCTGCACAGTGCCAAAGTAAGCTGTTTCGTCATAACTAGTAAAAGCATTGAACTGGCTACCCAAGGCACTAAACAACCGTCCAAACTGGACTGGACGGTCATTTGTACCTTTAAACATCAAATGTTCTAGCTGGTGAGAAATACCATTCTCTCCCTTCACCTCATTGCGTGAACCAACTTTATACCAAACCTGCACACTTACCACTGGAGCCGTATGAACTTCTTTGGTTAACACTGTTAAGCCGTTGTCCAATACGGTTTTTTGCACCCCTTGAGTCAATGAGAGAGCAGATACAGGTGCAACATCTGTTGGTGTTGCAGCATTGGTGAAATTGCCTGACAAAGGCACGATAGTTAGGAGAAGGCTGAGGAAAAATCCTATAAGCATATATGGGCGTCGTTTCATAAGCAATGCAACATTTCCAATTTTTAAATAAAATCCCAAAGGGTATTTCAAAATTTAAATCTAACTCAAGTTGCTAGTTATGGAGGGAAGAGGACAAAATTCAAAAGAAAGCTTACAGCACAGATTAAAAGTGATTTTTGGCTTGGTGCGTCTTCAGATCAAGTTGGTATCACTTTTTATCAGTTTAATTAGCGATCGCCTTTCTTTATTCATAGGACTTACGCAAAAACCCTCTCAAACTCTCATTTCTCTGTGACCTCTGCGCCCTCTGTGGTTCGTTTTCCGTTACCCTTGCGTAAGTCCTAATTCATGCTAAATCATGTTTCAAGTTCCCATGCGGCTGGAAACATCATGGCTAGTGCTGCGTATATTCCAGGACAACGACATCAGTAAGTTCTTAGCCACTCACACCTCGACCTGCTTATCTTCGAGAAATAGGGGAAATATCGCAGTATCAAGAAATTTGACTTTTAATAGCTTAATTAATGTTTAATTTGGTTATACCAATTCTGTATGAAGATACACAGAATATTAAACGAACCGCCAAGTACGCCAAGAGCGCCAAGAATAGAGAGTTACTTATTTAGTGCAGCTTCACATTAAATTGGTATTAGGAAAGTTAGGAACTAACAATGATTGCTCTAATTCACCTTGCTCATTATAGAATTTTATTTGACCTTGTTCATTACATAACCATACTTCAAGAGCTTGAGCTTTTAAATATAAATTTCTTTTAAATTCCATTTATTCCAAAGTGTTACCACTGGATTTTACTTCTATACAAATTTCTGGTGCAATCGATGCTGATACTTCATCTTCAATTTGAGAAAATCGTTCCTCTGAACACCAGACAACATCAGCAACTTTTACACCGTCTGATGTGTTGATGGCACATTCTGGCATGACTTCTCCTGTATTCAATAAAGATTCTAATAAACGTTGAATTCTTCCTTGATAAAAAGAATGTTTAATTTTGACTGGACTCGTTACGATTTGACCCCATTTATTTAATTCAATTTTGAAGGGTAAATCTTGTAATTGTTTGTGTTCGCAAACTTCTTCCCATCTCATAGTTAATATTTGCCTAGAGTGATTGATTTAATATTAACTCATCTATCAATACGGAGTCTTCTTGTCTCGTTGTTGACAAAATCTCACGCAAAGGCGAGGACATTTGCGTGAGACAATTATATTAGTCTAAACTTCAACATCTAAAGCACGTACCAAAAAAGCCCATTTGTCTGCGGCTTCTTCGATAATTTTAGCCGTAGGTTTACCCGCACCATGACCAGCTTTAGTCTCAATTCTAATTAGCGTTGGCGCATCACCGGCGTGAGCCTCTTGCAAAGCGGCGGCAAATTTGAAACTATGAGCAGGGACAACGCGATCGTCATGATCGGCTGTGGTAATTAAGGTTGCTGGGTAAGCTGTATCTGGTTTGATATTGTGTAGTGGCGAATAAGCATACAGCGCTGAAAACTCTTCTGGATTATCTGCTGAACCATATTCGGAAGTCCAAGCCCAACCGATGGTAAATTTGTGAAACCGCAACATATCCATGACGCCGACAGCTGGTAAAGCTGCACCAAATAAATCGGGACGTTGAGTTATGCAAGCACCCACCAATAAGCCACCGTTACTACCACCTGCGATCGCTAACTTATCTGTCTTAGTATACTTATTAGCAATCAACCACTCAGCAGCGCCAATAAAGTCATCAAAGACATTCTGCTTTTTATCCTTCATTCCTGCTTGATGCCATTCTTCACCGTATTCTCCACCACCGCGGATATTGGGCATAGCATAGATACCACCCATCTCCATCCACACCAACAAACTCACAGAAAAGCCAGGTGTCATTGAGGCATTAAATCCACCATAAGCATAAAGATAAGTGGGATTATTTCCATCCAATTTAATCCCCTTTTTATGGGTAATAAACATTGGCACTCTAGTACCATCTTTACTCTGATAAAAGACTTGTTTTGTCTCATAACCATCAGGATTAAAATCTACCTGTGGCTGGCGGAAAATCTCACTTTTTCCTGTCACCATGTCGTAGCGATAAATAGTGCCTGGTATGGTAAAACTGGTAAAACTATAAAAAGTTTCAGTATCATTACGCTTACCACCAAAGCCACCTGCTGAACCGAGTCCGGGTAGTTCTACCTCTCGAATAAATGCACCTTTGAGGTCAAAAATTTTGATTTGACTGTGAGCATCTTTGAGGTAATCAGCAACAAATTGATTATTAAGTATACCGACGCTTTCCAAAGTTTCCGCAGATTCGGGAATGATTTCTTGCCAATTTTCTGGCGCAGGGTTCTTCGTGTCAATTGCAATAACTCTTCCCCGTGGTGCATTTAGATCTGTACGAAAATAAAACACGCTATCATCATTATCGATAAAGCTGTAATTTGCCTCAAACTGGTTAATTAGTTCTACGACTTCAGCATTAGGGTCAATCAAATCTTTAGAGAAAACCAAATTTTTGGAGTCAGTACCCAGCCAAACTGAAATTATTAGATAGCGTCCATCTTCAGTAACGCCACCACTAAAACTCCATTCTTTTTGGTCAGGACGATGATAAATTAGTATGTCTTCTAATTGAGATTTTCCCAGTTGATGATAGTAGAGCTTCTGATAATAGTTAACATCTTCTAATCGAGTTTTTTCATTCGGTTCGTCGTAGCGACTATAGAAAAAACCTTGATTATCATGTGTCCAAGATGCGCCAGAAAATTTAATCCACTTCAGGTGGTCTTGAAGGTCTTCACCAGTTTCAACATCGCGGACTTTCCACTCTTGCCAATCAGAACCAGAGGCGGATAGACTATAAGCTAAAAGTTTACCATCCTCGCTAATAGACAATCCAGAAAGAGCAATAGTACCATCTTCTGAGAGCTTATTAGGGTCGAGTAAAACTTTGGGTTGGTCATCGAGGGTTTTCAAAGTATATAGGACACTTTGATTTTGCAGCCCGTCATTTTTAAAATAAAAGTAACGTTCACCTTCTTTAAAAGGGATACCATATTTTTCATAATCCCAAAGTTTGGTAAGGCGCTGTTTAATTTTTTCCCTGGTAGGAATTTCACTCAAGTAGCCAAAAGTAACTTTATTTTGTGCCTCAACCCAAGTTCTTGTTTCTTCAGAGTCAGGATCTTCTAACCAACGGTAAGGATCTGCGACTAAAGTACCGTGGTAATTATCAACTTGATTGCTTTTGTGGCTGGATGGGTAGGTGAGAGGTTTTTTAGAAGAAGGCATAGTCTTAGGTCAAAAGTGCTTCTTTACATACTACAAAGATAGACCCAAGACGTGCAGCATACACTGACCAAAGCTGCGGGAAAATTCCAATGGGAAATAGTACCCTCTGGGGTACTAGTAAGCAGTAAGAAGTCTCGTTAGGCTTTCAATAAGCAATTAAGTAAGTATAAATCAGCGATAGCGAATTTAATTTGCCTCATTTGGAAGCTGAACCCTTTAACTGGTTTACTTCTATTTGAAATATTCGATATGCAATATCTGATACATAAAAAGTCAAAGGATTTTATGGTAGACCAAGTTATTAACTGGAACAATATATATCTACAGGCAATCCGTGTAAACGGTGGTGCTCCTGGGCCAATCGCCCGTACTGGTGCTATATTGCATGCTGCAATCTTTGATGCTGTTAATTCTATTGAAAAAACCTACAAACCGTATTTAGGAATCATCCCCGCAGCGTTGGGAGCTTCTAAAGAAGCTGCGGCCGTTTACGCTGCCTATACTGTATTGAGCAGTGTTAGTGTTTATCCCTATTCCAAGGTGAAAAGCCAAAGCTTCTTTGACGAAGAACTCAAAAAAGCCCGTAAAGAACTTGAAAACTGTGGATTTTCGCTACAAAGCATTGATGATGGTAAAGAACTTGGGATAGCAGCAGCTCAGGCAATTATCCAAAATCGACAAGGGGACGGTTTTAACGACAACACGTCTTACACTCCAGGAAGTCAGCCTGGTGATTGGCGTCCAACCGGTTCTGGTGATGCAGTCACTCCCAATTGGGGCAAAGTGAAACCTTTTTCGCCAACCCCAATCAAAAAATTTCGTCCGACTCGACCAGCAGGTTTCGACAGCAAGCAAGATTTACTCGCTAGCGTTGAATATGCAGCTCAAGTCAATGAAGTAAAACGGCTTGGTTCTGCTAACTCCAGCGATCGCACTCAAGAGCAAACCGATATTGCTCTGTTCTGGGCAAATGATCTCGATGGAACCTACAAGCCACCTGGACAACTTTATACTATAACCCAGATTCTGTCTAAATTAAGAGGGTTAAGCTTTTCCGAGAATGCACGTCTGTTTGCCCTTGTAGGGTTAGCTTTGGGGGATGCGGCAATCTTGGCTTGGGATGCGAAGTATGACACCAATTTGGATTTGTGGAGACCGGAAAGTGCAATTCAATTGGCAGATACAGACGGAAACTCTGGAACTACCGCCGATCCCAGTTGGAGACCTCTATCGCCCAATCCTGATGGTACCCGATTTTCGCCTGCATTCCCGGCGTATGTCTCTGGTCACGCAACTTTCGGAGCAACCCATTCTGGAATCCTGCGAAATTTCTTTGGTACTGACAATGTTACTTTCACAGCCACATCTGAAGATCCAGCGGCCAGGGGCAATAATGGCATTAGAATCACACGGACATTCAACAGTTTCTCTTCAGCAGCCTTAGAGAATGGACGCAGCCGTGTATATCTCGGTGTCCATTATCAATGGGATGCAGATGCAGCTTATGTGTCTGGCACGAAATTGGCTGACTTTGTGTTTGAAAACTTACTGACGCCAGTTTAACGTGACATATCATGTCCGCCCAAAAGACCACTCCCTGCCTTGAATTTTAATTCAAGGCAGGGAGTGGTCTGCCTAACTCAGGTTAATTAACCTTGACAGCAGCCCTGCAAGGTATTTTTCAAAATCGTGAAACTAAGCATTACTTGTAGTAGTAATGAGTTTCTCCCCTTTCAACATTCGCGCCGCAGCTTCGAGGAGAGCTTCTTCGAGATAAGGCTTGGTAAAGTAGCCACTTGCACCGAGTTGAGATGCAATTTGTCTGTGTTTATCTGCACCTCGCGAGGTGAGCATTGCGATCGGTAAGTGGTTGAGGTTTGAGTCTTTTTGAATGCGAGAGAGTAACTCTAGTCCATCGCAACGGGGCATTTCGATGTCGCAAAATACGATATCGCAAGGCAGACCGGAGCGGAGTTTATCCCAAGCTTCCTGTCCGTCACGCGCCTGTTCTACGCGATAACCTGCTTTGTTAAAGGTTAGAGAGAGCAACTCTCGGACTGTAATCGAGTCATCAACGATTAGCACTGTCGGGTCAATCTTCGCAGGAGAGGTATCTGGCGTCGCTTTTTGTTGCCAAGAATTGCCACCAATTTGTGTAGAAATCCGCCCCTGGAAGATGTCAATTATTTCCAGCACGTCAGCAATAGGCATAATGCGACCATCACCCAAGACTGTAGCACCAGCTACACCAATGGGTTTAGGTGCTGGCCCTTCAAATTGCTTAATTACAATTTCTTGTTCGCTCAACACCAGGTCAATCTGTAGAGCAATTAGGGTATTTGCCGATCGCACCACAACCACAGAAACCATATCATCATCTCTGGTGCCGCCATAGACATTACCACGACTGATTTGGCGATTGAAGGTTAAAAGTTCCTTCAGAGGTTTGAATGGGAGCACCGTATCGCGCCAGGAAATAAATGATTGCCCATTGGCATCGTACTGAATATTTTTGACTGGTATATCCAGCGTATCTTCTACACCGTCCATTGGGAAGGCAACCCTGGCTCGATCGGAGACGCAGCAGAGAGCTTTACAAATACTCAGAGTCAGTGGTAAACGAATTGTGAAGGTGGTTCCCTTACCGATCGCAGAATCGGTGTTAACTGTTCCTCGAATTTCGCTAATCTCGGAGCGCACTACGTCCATACCCACACCACGGCCAGAAATTTCATCTGCTTGGTCTTTGATCGTAAAACCAGACTGGAACAACAGATCGTAGACTTCTAGGCGAGACATGGCTTTTGCTTGTGCTTCTGTAATCATGCCAATCTTCACCGCCTTAGCTTTAACCTTGGCTGAATCAATACCTGCGCCATCATCGCCTACAGAAATGATAGTTTGGTTGCCTTGGTGGAAGGCACGGATAGTAATGATTCCCACAGGTGGTTTACCAACAGCTTGTCTCTCTTCTGGCGTTTCAATACCGTGAGCGATCGCATTATTCAGCATGTGAGTCAATGGATCGGTTAGATGATCCAAAATCATCTTGTCAATTAAGGTATCCCCACCTTCGATTACCAACTCTACTTGTTTGCCACACTTGATTGCGTTGTCACGCACTCCTCGCCGCCAGCGATCGATTGTTTGGGCAAAAGGCACCATTCGCGCTCTTGTTAATCCCTCTTGCAACTGGGTGGTTACTTGGCGGAACTGCCTTGCAACTCGTTCGGTTTCTTCGGTGACAAAATCAATGTCACTAGCAGACTCACGCACTCGCACAATCCGCTCAATCATTTGCTGTGAGAGTGTATGGAAGGGAGTAAAACGATCCATTTCTAACTCACTAAAACCCCTGTCAGCATTGGAATCAGGCACTTGGAAGCCGGAGTCTTTCTTTTTGCGCCCGGCTAGCAGAGAGGCTTCTAGTAGCGATCGCTCGTACAACTCTTGCATCCTTGCGCCCACATCTGAAAGCTGTTGTACCTGAATCAGCAAGTTATCTAATGACTGCCGCAGCCGTTCATGATCTTGCTCTAAGGTATTGCGATTTACCACCAACTCCCCAACTAAATTACTCATATCATCCAGTTGTTTAACTGGAACCTTCATCGTTTCTTCAAATCTCGCAGCCCGACGAGTAGAGGGGCGGGTGGCTTTGCTGGTGTTCGATTTTGCTACGGGGGAATGGGATATTGTTTGATTCGCTTCTGCTAGCAGCTTCTCCAAGTCACCAAATTCATCTTTTATGGCTGGTGATGGAATGGGATTTTTAGCCAAGACTGGTTGAATGTCTAAGGGCTGGCGTTGGCGTAGCCCGTCGTAGTCATTGCTTTCGCTGTCATTATCTGTACCTAGCAATTCTTCCAGAGCAGCAAAATCTACTTCTGGCATCTCCTTAGCTTTGGGAATGGGTGCTACTTCCTCTCCTAATAATGCTGCCAAGTCTGCAAATTCATCTTCTGGAGCAATTACTTCAACAGCTTCTGTAGTTGCCACTTCTTCCGTCGGAGCAATAATAGCATCTTCTCCCTCTGGCACTGGTGTAATTTCAGATGTCTCTGCTAAATCCCACAAATAGATTTTTTCTACATCTTCCTGAATAGATGTTTGGGTGAATTCATGAACAATTTTTGAGTCAATTTTTGCTGTACTTTCTCGTAACCCTTCCTGAGCTACTGCTTCTGCTAGAGCAGTTTCTCCAAATAATAAATCATTTTCCAAAACTGCATTTTCTGTGAAATAAAAGGTAGGTTCTAAATTATTATTTTCATCAGTATCTAAAACTTCTGGGCTTGTCTGGGCTGAATCTGAATTTTCTCCAAAACTAATAGTTTCTGATAATTCATCCACAGGATTATCTGTGGTCTCCATCTGAATATAGGTGGAGTCATTTGTAGCGACATCATCAAACAACAGTTGCGGATTTTCATCGAACGAGCCGAACAAATCACTTGGCTGTGCTTGAGTTAATGTTGAATCTGAATTTTCTCCAAAACTAATAGTTTCTGATAATTCATCCACAGGATTATCTGTGGTCTCCATCTGAATATAGGTGGAGTCATTTGTAGCGACATCATCAAACAACAGT
>NNBV01003517.1_pt1 | contig 11033 bp, 5 predicted proteins | sample 1173771 | NCBI WGS metagenome assembly NNBV01 (sample SAMN07173938, study PRJNA388173) | plant metagenome | isolation source: symbiotic tissue sample KVS11 | place: Norway: Troms, Kvaloya island
GAATAATGGTCCCACCCATTTTCTTAAGTAAACGTTATTGAAACAAATAAATAATTTTAATGTCATGAGTAAAGATCAATCACTCTCGCCCCAATCTGTTCGTCTTACAGTAGAAGAAGATCAATCGTACCTCGGTATGTGGGTAACCGCAGATGGATACATCCGGCAGGAGCTGTTGCCCAACGGCCGTTATGATGAAGCACGTGGCAAAACCAAAAGTGCCTACACGGGAAAGTACCGGATGGAAGGAAACCACATCCGCTACAAAGATGATACGGGCTTCAGCGCTACCGGCGATTTTGTTGATGGTGTTTTGCATCACGGAGGGTACCTGTTTTATAAAGAGGAATAAGCAGGAGACAGGTCAACAGCAGGGAACAGAGTTGAAAGCGCTTTTAACTCTGTTCTCTTTTTTTACTTGAAACAGTATAAGTGATTTACATCCGCACATCAGAGTCTAAATTACAATGGGTTCGGAAGAAGTATTTCCTGCGTTCATTAGAGTAACTGATACAAAGCGCCATAGAATAGGGTGGAACAGAGGTAAAGTAAGGATATAAATAAGTTAGAAACAGATTATAAAATAACGGGATGTAGTTTGAAGACAGGATGTCCCGAAGGTGAATAGTAACTACCGCATTGGTGAGGAAATGAAGCGGGAAACAAATTTCGGTTTGTTGTTTGGAGGTGACTTGCAGTGGTGATTTTCTCAACAGATAAACTTTGCGCGTTTTTATTATTATCTTCTCGTTATTATATTGAGCCTTCCTACCTTACCTGGAAATGAAACCTGTGCTGTTGATGACTACTTTTATTGAGTTGCAACCGGAAGAAGCTGCCTGCTTTTGCAGATCGGCGCGGGCTGAAATAAAAAAGACTAAACTCACCGCCTGCGCCTGATGACATCTCCCACTAAAATTCTGATTGTGGAGGATGAGATGATCATCGGAGCTAATATTTCACTGCAGCTGACCACGCTGGGTTATGAGGTGTCCGGAATCATTCCGCGAGGCGAGGAAGCACTCGTTCACATCAGGCAGAACAAGCCGGACATTATTTTAATGGATATACAACTCAAGGGTAGCCTGGATGGAGTTCAGACCATTCAACTCATGCAAAAGGAGTTTGATATTCCGGTCATCTATCTTACTGCGAACAGTGATGATGCTAATTTCAGCCGGGCAAAGGCAACCAATCCCTATGCCTTTATATCCAAGCCGTTTAAGAAACTGGATTTAAAACATGCTATTGAGTTGGTCGTTGGCAGACTACAACCAACTCCAACTGCTGAAGAAAATGCTATTCCGGAGGATGCATCTTCCTTCATTCTTGATGACTGCATCTTTGTTCGCAACCAGGAAAAAATGGTGCGCGTAAACATACAGGACATTTTATTTATTGAAGCAGAACGTAACTACTGTCGCATCTTCACCAAAGGCAAGGAGTATGTATTGGTGATGACGCTGAAAGAGATGGATGACAAACTTCCCTCGCAACATTTTCTGCGTGTGCACCGCTCCTTCATTGTCAACATGTCGCAGATCGATGAGATTGCCACCAGTCATTTGGTGATCGCCAGGAAGGCAATTCCGATCAGTGCCGAACTCAAAAAACAATTGCTGCAACGCATACGAAAACTTTAAGAAAAGAATACGCTCACCCACTCTAAAGCAATGGTTCGCATCTCTATTTTTCTTCTATTATCCATATTCATTTCATTCCATGGATTTTCTCAGAAAGATGCCGTGCAGAAACTCTCGCCCGAAGCCGCGTTGGAACTCAGCAAGAACCATCTGCAGAAAGCAAAATGGTTTTTGGAAATACCTCAGTACAATTACGATAGTGCCTTGTACTACATCAATGTTGCTATGGCACAACTCAATGAAAAAGAATCTTTACACTATCCGCAAATCGCACAGATTTATTTGCTTCGCTTTACCGATTTTAGTCAGGTAGGCCTCAATCTAGATTCACTGGCACAAAAGGGGTGGAGTTATGTACTTGAGCTAACCGATGACGAAGAAAACCGAATGCTCAAATACCGGTATTGTATGGAGTGGGCGCACACCAAGCTCGAAGCAGCGCAACAAGATCAGGCCCGTAAGTTGTTTCAAAATGCATTGTCGTATGTAAGCGCAAATGAAGATCCTGAGTTTCATGCAATCGTGCTCATGGATAAAGGACATTTTTATAACCGCTATAAATTAAAAGACGAGAAAGAAATTGCACTTAGCTATCTGCTGGAAAGCTATGCCTATTTCAATAAATTGGATAAAGTAAAGAATGCAAAATCATTTTTTACAGTTGCCGCTATGTTGGCTAATCACTATCTCAGCATCAATCCGGATTCGGTCTATTATTATCGTGCGAAACAAAGCCTGGTTTTAGAAGCAATTAAAGACCCACGGAAATTAGCGGTTTATCATTGTACACTGGGTCGGGAGTTAATTACCAATCCGCTACCAGGTAAAAAAGTGATTACTGAAAAGCAGTATGAAGAAGGACGAGCTCACATTAACCAGGCATTAGACATTCTGGACACCTATCAGGTAAAGAATAGTCTTGATATTTATCCTTACTGCTATGGACTGCTGGCCGATCTATCTCTGAAGAATAGAGCGTACGATGAGGCCATTTTAAATTACAAGAAAAGTTATGAGGGCTATCTGCGTGCCGGCAATATCAATGCATCTATCTCCATGCTTTCCTTTATATCAAATGCTTATCGGCAAAAGGGCGATTTTGAAAATGCGTTTGAATACAAAGAACAATTTTATCAGGAATCACTAAAATTTGAAGAAGTGCGCAACGAACGCGGCCTGCGTGAAAGTGAACTTCAGGTGAATGTACTCACACAAAAGCAGGAACTTGAAAAGAAGGATAACCAGCAGAAACTTTTTATAGCAGGTACAGCCATCGGTTTAGTATTGCTGGGATTGATCTTTTACAACTACCGGCTCAAGCAAAAAAGCATCAAACGGTTCGAAACACTTAACCATGACCTGGAAAGTAAAAACAACCTACTTGACAAACGCAATGCGGAGAACGAGTTGCTACTGAAAGAAATCCACCATCGTGTTAAGAATAATCTTGAAGTAGTATCCAGTCTGCTTGCATTGCAGTCGGCACAGATTGATGATGTGCAGACCAAAGAAGCCATGCTGGAAGGGCAGAATCGTGTGAACTCCATTGGCATTGTGCACCAGAAATTATATCAGGGAGAAAACCTTGGAGCGATTGAGATGAAAGATTACTTTCTGAACCTGGGCGAAAATATAATTGATACTTTTGGAGCCAATCAAAAAGTGGAACTGGAACTGGCCATGGATAAATTGAATGTGGATATCGATACTGCTGTCCCGTTAGGTTTGATTGTAAATGAACTGCTCACGAATACATTGAAGTATGCCTTCACGCCAGGACAAAACGGAAAGGTGAGTATCAAACTGGAAAAGCAAAGCAATGGCACACTACACCTGGAAGTGGCCGACAACGGTAAAGGTAAATCAGGCGTAACAAAAGGCACCGGCTTTGGCACTCAGCTGGTGGTACTGCTCACCAAACAACTTAACGGAATCATGCGTGAGGAAAACCTGGACGGCACGCGAATCATTTTTGATTTCAAAGGTTGAATTAGCCAATTGAACTACTCTTCGCCAGCTTAACTTCTTCCGCTAACTAAACCCCGGCCTTCGGGAAGTATAAACACGGTTTCGTCCTTGCCCGGTTTTTAGTGGCATTCATTAGTTGGTAATTAACAGAACAATCACACATCGTTTCTGTTACTAACGCCAGCTGTTATGAAAAAAGCAGGGATCATCGGAGCTTCCGGTTTTATAGGAAGCCATATCACGAAAGTATTTCTCGATCATCAGTTTGAGGTAAAAGCCTCCACCACTGACATCAGCAAAGAGCAGAGATACCAGCACCTCATGAAGCTTGAGCATGCCGACAACCTGGTGGTATGCGAGCTTAATGTCACGGACAAAGCAGCGCTAAAAGATTTTATAACCGATTGTGATATTGTCATTCATGCAGGCACTCCTTTTATCCTGGATGTCACTGATCCGCAAACTCAACTATTTGAACCCACGATTAAAGGCACTGAAAATTTTCTGAGTGTAATCAGTGAATCTCCCACTATTGAGAAGGTAGTGTTTGTTGCTTCGGTAGCAGCTTATAACACCAACTTCCCTTTTCCTGCAACAGGAAAAAATGCAACCGATCAATATGATGAAACTTCACCTGCATTTACCAGCACCGAAAGTCATCCTTATGCGCAGGCTAAATTCATTGCCAACAGCACGGTAGAGCAGTTTATTAAAGATCATCGTCACATCCGATTTGAAATCAATTCCGTGTCACCGGTAATGGTGATGGGAACCTCTTTATCCGACAGAACCGATTCTACTTCGGGAGGAATGCAGTTTTTATTCAGGAACAAACTGGCTCCCAATCCATTCGTACAGATGCTGTATGACAACGATGTGGCTTTTGCTATAGTAGATGTTGCCGATGTAGCACAAGCTGTTTTCAAAGCCGCAAGCAAGATTGGATCACACGGAAAAAACTATTTACTCTCCAGCGAAACCTATAAAGTATCCGACATCAGCCGGATGCTGAACCAGCAGGAGCCAACAGAAGAACCAATCGTGGTTTATAAAAATGATTTAGCCAGCAAAGATCTCGGCATCACCTTCCGGCCTGTTAAAGAAACTTTATATAACTATTCGCGACAGCAAGAATCGCATCACTCACTTAGTCACTAATCAATACATCAACACCCTTACCCTAACCACCAATGAAAACAAAATTACTTTCGCTCATCGCATTTCTATCGATCTCATCACTCTTACTTACCGGCTGCAAAACAGAACCTTCCGAAGCTTGCGTAAAGCTGGAAGCCGACAGCAAACAACTCGTAGCTAACCTGAAAATGTACGAATCTACCTGGGACGAGATCGTGAACAAAAGAAAGATTGAACTGATCAATGAAACCAACTTTGATACGAACATCACTTTGGTTACTGCTCCCGAAAACATTACAGGCATCGATGGCTTCAAGGCCTATTATCAAAATTACCTTACGGGATTCTCTGATGTTCAATTCATCATCGTAGACGTATTCGGGCAAGGCGATAAAATTGTGAAGCACTGGAGATTCAAAGGCAAACACACCGGTGATTTCTTCGGTATTCCAGCTACAGGCAAAGAGGTAGATGTGCAAGGTGTAACGCTTGTGAGAATGAAAAATGGCAAGATCGCACAAGAGCAGGACTTCCTTGACAATCTTGAGTTCATGCAGCAGTTGGGAGTTATCGCCAGATAATATCCTACAATCATCCGTCTATAATTAATCAAAGAAGTTCTCTAATACCTCGTTTTCTATGATGGCTTTTTTACCTGGTAAGAAATGGTTGGGCGCAATTACGATTGCATTATTAATGTTGTGCAGTCAATCTGTTTTTGCACAGTTTATCACTACATGGAAAACAGATAATGCCGGAACATCAGCCAGCAATCAGATCACGATACCCCTTACCAGTAGCGCCTTTTACAACGTATCCATCTATTGGGAAAGAGTCGGCAATCCTGCAATAAATGGAACGATCACAGGGGTCACAAGTGCCCCCACAATCACCTTTCCTTCAGCGGGCTCTTACAGAGTCCACATCATCGGAGGATTTCCGGCCATCTCGTTTAATGATGGGGGTGATAAATTAAAAATCATCAGCATCGATCAATGGGGTACAAATAACTGGCAGAGTTTCTGGACTGCATTTTATGGATGTGCCAACCTTGTGAATAACGCCACCGATGCGCCTAACCTGTCGTCAGTCTATTACATGAATCAGGCTTTTGCAGGATGTTCTTCCTTCAACGGAGATCTCAGCGGCTGGAATACCAGCAACGTGGTGTCCATGAGCTACATGTTTTACGCTGCTTCTTCCTTCAATGGAAATGTCAGCACCTGGAATACAGGGAACGTGACGAACATGTCGAATATGTTTAATTTTTGTCCTCTTTTCAATCAGAACATTAGTAACTGGAATGTAAGCAACGTAACGGACATGTCCTGGATGTTTGCCTTCAACTATGCCTTCAATCAAAATCTTAACAACTGGGATGTCAGTATGGTAACGAACACATCCTATATGTTCCAGAGTGCCACTAATTTTAATAGTCCGCTTAATAACTGGAATGTTGGAAATGTAACGCTAATGCAAGTGATGTTTAGCAATACCGCTTTCAATCAACCTCTTTCCGGATGGAACACAAATAAGGTGACTAACATGTCAGGCATGTTTGGGAACACTCCTTTTAATCAGGATATCAGTGGCTGGGATGTCAGTAATGTGACCTCCATGTACGGTATGTTTCAAACCGCTTTCGCATTTAATCAGAACATCAGTTCATGGAACGTTCAGAAAGTAACTGCCATGACTGCCATGTTCAATCAGGCAGCGGCATTTAATCAAAATCTTGCCCCATGGAATATCCGGATGGTGACCGACATGGGAATGATGTTTAATTCCAGTGGTCTTTCCAATGCCAACTATGATAATATACTGACCGGGTGGGCGGCACTCCCTGTACTTCAAAACAATGTCACTTTAGGAGCTACAGGAAAAACATATTGTGCCGGTGAGCCCGGACGCAACTCACTTATTTCTTCACGAAGCTGGACATTTAATGATGCAGGAAAATATTGTCCTTATCCCACCATTACTTCCTTTACCCCGGCAAGCGGAGCACCAGGTACAACGCTGTTCATTAACGGAACCAATTTTAATGCTACTCCTTCTAATAACGTTGTCTATTTTGGTGCTACCCGTGCTTCCGTTTCATCTGGCTCCACTACATCACTTACCGTTACTGTTCCTGCTGGCGCTACCTTCGGACCTATTACTGTAACAAACACGGGCACTAATCTTATCGCATTCAGTTCTGCTTCGTTTAAGCCCACATTCACACCAGGCAAAGGCAATATAACCACGGCTGATTTTATGCCGCGTGTAGATTTTGCAGGCAGTGAACCTACTTTTGTTTTTGCAGGAGATATAGACGGAGATGGAAAACCGGATATGGTGGTTACCAATGGCGGTACGGGCACCGTGTCCATCTATCGCAACACAAGTTCTTCCGGTGCTATCAATGCCGGATCGTTTGCTACACCCATCGATATCCCGGGAGGCACCAATCCCCGAACCGCTAAACTGGCAGATATCGATGGCGATGGCAAACTTGATTTAATCATTGCCGACAGAGCTGAAGGCGGAGCGCGCGTAAGAAGGAACATCAGCACCACCGGCACTATTTCGTTTGATTCCGAGTATTACATCTACTCTCCAGGTATCGCAGACATTGGCATTCAGGATCTGGATGGAGATGGAAAGTCAGATCTGGTCATGGTTGATGAGATCAATGGGGACATTCTTTTCGTCAGGAATTTAAGTACAGTGGGTTACATCAATTTCGTGGATTACTATGACATTTTCAGTTATGGTGTTGGCGCCGGACCGCGAAGCATTGCTATTGGAGATCTGGATGGTGATGGAAAAGCAGACATAGCCGTTGCCAATCGCGCCGGGAATACCGTGTCTGTATTGAGGAACACGAGTACAGTTACAAATATTGCATTTACATTGAATGTCGAGTACGCCACCGCACAGGCGCCCAACATGATTGTGCTTGGTGATATCGATGGTGACGGAAAATCAGACATCACTGTTGCCGCGCAGGATGCTTACCTGATTTCCATTTTAAGAAATACCAGCACAGTCGGTGCTCTCAACTTTGCAGGCAAGGTAGATTTTGCAACCGGAGTGTATCCCAGTGGTATTGCTATAGGAGATCTGGATGGGGATGGAAAAGCAGATTTGGCTACAGCCGATTTGTTTTCCGATGTAATATCCGTTTACAGAAATACATCAACAAGCGGAACCATCAACGTAGCTGCACGGGTTTCGTTTGCCACCGGTACCTATCCGGTGAGTGTTGCCATTGCTGATATGGATGGAGATGGCAGGCCGGATCTATTGGCTCCTGTTCAGACTGATGTGAATGCGATATCCGTGTTTCGCAATAACCCGATATTTCCTCCCACCATCACTTCATTCACTCCTGCAACAGGGCCAGGTGGAACAACAGTTACTATTACCGGAACCAACTTTACAGGAGCAACCGCAGTACAATTTGGTGGCAACAATGCCACTTCATTTAATGTCGTTTCAGCTACCAGCATTACGGCAGTGGTTGCTGCGGGAACAACGGGACTGATTACCGTTGTAACTCCGGGAGGAACAGGCACGTCAGCTACCAACTTTACGTTTATATCTGCGCCAACCATTTCTTCCATTGCACCAACAAGCGCAGGTAATGGAACAACAGTAACCATCACAGGTACAAACTTCACTGGCGCCACATCAGTAAGCTTTGGAGTTACCGCGGCCGCTTCATTCACCGTAGTGTCGGCAACAAGCATCACTGCTGTAGTGGGTGCAGGTTCATCAGGCAATGTTTCAGTAACAACACCCGGAGGAACTATTGCTATCTCCGGATTTACATTTATACCTGCTCCTGCCATTACAACGTTTACACCGGCTAATGCCGGAAGCGGAACAACGGTAACTATCACCGGAGCTAACTTTACAGGAGCAACCGCAGTAAGCTTTGGCGGAACAAACGCTACTTCATTCAACATCGTATCGGCAACGAGCATCACTGCTGTAGTAGCAGGCGGAACATCGGGGAGTGTGCAGGTAACAACACCAGGCGGAACCATTACACGTGCCGGGTTTAATTTTATTCCTGCACCCACCATCACTTCGTTCACGCCACTCAATGCAGGAAGTGGAGCAACGGTAACGATAGCCGGTACCAACCTGGGTAGCGTAAGTGCTGTCGCTATCGGAGGAACTGCTGCTGCTATCATAGCAAACACAGCAACGAGTATTACAGTTACCGTTGGCTCCGGAACTACAGGGGCAATCACTGTAGTTACTCCAGGAGGAACAGCTTCTTCAGCCACTAACTTTACTTTTATCCCTGCTCCGGCAATTACATCGTTCACACCGGCAACAGGAGCAAGTGGTTCGAGCGTTACGATTACCGGAACAAACCTGAGTGGGGCAACTTCAGTAACTATCGGTGGAACTGCTGCTGCGATTACAGCAAATACGGCAGCAAGTATTACTGTTACAGTTGGATCAGGAGCAACTGGAGTAATTACTGTGGTCAATCCCGGTGGCACAGCTTCTTCAGCTACTAACTTTACTTTCATTCCTGCTCCAACAATTACATCGTTTACACCGGCAACAGGAGCTAGCGGTTCAAGTATTGTTATTACAGGAACAAATCTTAGTGGTGCTTCTTCTGTGACTATTGGTGGAGCTACTGCAACAATCACAGCGAACACGGCTACAAGTATTACTGTCACTGTGGGATCAGGAACCACAGGAGTTGTACGAGTGACCAATCCCGGAGGTATTGCAAATTCAGCTACCAACTTTACTTTTATTCCCTCTCCAACAATCACATCATTTACACCAGCAACAGGAGCAAGTGGTTCGAGTGTTACTATCACGGGAACAAACCTGAGTGGTGCTACATCAGTAACGATTGGAGGAACAGTGGCAGCAATCACAGCAAATACAGCAACAAGTATTACGGTCACTATAGGTTCAGGAACTACGGGAGTGATAACTGTAGTCAATCCTGGTGGAACAGTTTCTTCGGCAACAAACTTCACTTTCACTCCTTCTCCAACAATTACATCATTTACACCTGCAACAGGAGCTGGCGGTTCAAGTGTTGTTATTACAGGAACGAATCTTAGCGGTGCCACTTCAGTTACGATTGGAGGCACAACAGCTGCCATCACAGGAAACACTGCAACAAGTATTACGGTTACCGTTGGCTCCGGAACTACGGGAGTGATAACTGTCGTAAATCCTGGTGGCACTGCTTCTTCGGCTACCAACTTTACTTTCATTCCAGCACCAACAATTACATCCTTCACACCGGCAACAGGAGCTAGCGGTTCAAGTGTTGTTATTACAGGAACAAATCTTAGCGGTGCAACATCTGTCATTATTGGCGGAACAGCAGCAACGATAACTGTAAACACAGCAACAAGTATAACTGTTACGGTTGGATCAGGAACTACCGGAGTAATAACTGTTGTCAATCCGGGGGGAACGGCATCTTCGGCAACTAACTTTACTTTCATTCCTGCTCCGACAATTACTTCATTCACACCAGCAACAGGAGCAAGTGGTTCAAGTATTGTTATTTCAGGAACAAATCTTAGCGGAGCAACTTCAGTTACGATAGGAGGTACAGCTGCTGCCATCACAGCAAATACAGCGACAAGTATTACGGTTACTGTTGGATCTGGAACAACTGGCGTACTCACTATAGTAAACCCTGGCGGAACAGTTTCTTCAGCAACTAACTTTACCTTCCTTCCGGCACCAACGATCACTTCATTCACACCAGCAACAGGAGCAAGTGGTTCAAGTATTGTTATTACAGGAACAAATCTTAGCGGTGCCACTTCAGTTATGATTGGAGGCGCAACAGCTGCCATCACAGCAAATACAGCAACAAGTATTACGGTCACTATAGGTTCAGGAACTACGGGAGTGATAACTGTAGTCAATGCTGGAGGAACAGCTTCTTCTGCTACCAACTTTACCTTCATACCAGCTCCGACTATTACTTCGTTCACACCGGCAACAGGAGCAAGCGGTTCAAGTGTTGTTATTACAGGAACTAATCTTAGCGGAACTACTTCAGTAACAATCGGAGGAACTGCTGCTGCGATCACGGCAAACACTGTGACAAGTATAACTGTTACGGTTGGATCAGGAACGACTGGCGTAATCACTATTGTAAACCCCGGCGGAACAGTTTCTTCTGCTACCAACTTCACTTTCATCCCGGCTCCAACCATCACATCCTTCACACCAGCAACAGGCGCAAGTGGTTCGAGTGTTGTTATTACAGGCACTAATCTAAGCGGTGCAACT
>NNBV01002826.1_pt1 | contig 11030 bp, 10 predicted proteins | sample 1173771 | NCBI WGS metagenome assembly NNBV01 (sample SAMN07173938, study PRJNA388173) | plant metagenome | isolation source: symbiotic tissue sample KVS11 | place: Norway: Troms, Kvaloya island
GCACTGGCGAGCGAGCATTTATTATTAAAAAAGGAACTCAGTCGAGCTGAAATAAGCAGGCTTTCCGTGATTGACGCGGTGTATGGCATTGCCGCACTTACATTACTGATTGCAGGATTAACGTTGTGGCTGGGAAGCTTTGGCAAGCCATCGGTTGTTTATACCAAGAACTGGATCTTTCACACCAAGATTACATGCTTCGCACTGATTGGAATACTTTCTATTTATCCCACCGTATTCTTTATTAAAAACAGAAAGGGAAATCAAGGTGATATAGTAGCAATACCTAAATCCATTTTCTGGATGCTTCGCTTTGAATTGCTTCTGTTATTTATCATTCCACTTCTTGCCGGACTGATGGCACATGGTGTGGGCTTTTTTGGGTAAGAGGAGTAGAACAATCTTGTGAAATTGGATCTGCGTAAATAAAATGCTTAGATTCATATGTAATTAAAGCAAGGTGTTATGAAATACTTATTTGTTCTCATCATTGTTGTGTTGCATTTTTCGATTGCATCTGCACAGGTATTTGATTTGCCCACGGTACAGAATGCGACAAATGATGCCCGTGTTTCACTAAAAGACCATCCGCTTTACATCATTTCTGTTGATGATAAGAAAGTAGAACTGGTTGGAGACAAGAGTGAAAGTAGCCGACAGCTGTTCAAAGAATTAAACCCAAACTGGATTGAGAAAGTAGAAGTAGTAAAAGGAGAGAAGGCTACTGATCAATTTGGTGAGCGCGGAAAGTTTGGCGTAATACTTATTGAGTTAAAAGAAGAAAGCTTTGAGAAGATGCCAGTTGCATTATCCGATCGATTTGGCAAAAGCTGATTTCTGAAATCGCATCTGTCTATCTGTGGATTGTAAACAAGATAAATCAACGTACTGATCTTATCAATCAACAGTATTGTTACTCGTTCCAAATAATACTTACTTCATCACTATTAAATCTGCGCGTACTCCCGTAGTTTAAGGGCTTGATTTGTGATCTGAATGAAGCTTCTTTGCCTGATTTCTTTGTTTGTGGTTTCTTCATCGCTGCTCTTCGGGCAGGAGACTTCCACCTTTGGTACCAACCCTACCTCATTGAAATGGTACCAGGTTAACACCGATCACTTTAAGGTATTATATCCCGCTGGTTTCGATAAGCAGGCGCAACGCATGGCCAACACGCTGGAGCATATCTATGAACCGGAAGCACGAACGTTAGGCGTAAAGCCAAGAAAGATTTCGTTGCTGCTGCAAAATCAATCGTCCATATCCAATGGTTTTGTTACACTGGCACCAAGGCGTTCGGAGTTTTATGCCATGCCCACTCAGAACTATAACCTATCAGGAACTAACGATTGGCTCGATATGCTTGCTTCGCATGAGTACAGGCACATTGTGCAATACCAGCGCAGCATCACAGGTATCAACAAACTTATCTATACCCTTTTTGGTCAGCAGGCGTTGGCGGGTATGTCCTTTGCCAACACACCGCAGTGGTTTTGGGAAGGAGATGCCGTAGCTACCGAGACCGCATTCACGCACAGTGGCCGTGGGCGTATACCTAATTTTGACCTGGTGTTCCGCACCAACTTACTGGAAGGGCGTACATTCAATTATCATAAACAATACCTGCGTTCGTATAGAAACAATATACCCGATCATTATGTATTGGGCTATCACATGATTTCCTATCTGCGTAAGCGAACAGGAGATGCCGAGGTATGGGGTAAAATATCAAAACGTTCGTGGGATGTGCCTTTCATTCCATTCCGTTTCTCGGGTTCGATTAAAGCAGTTGCCGGACTTTCTGTTACACAGCTATACAAGGCTATGGCTGCCGATTTGAAAAAAGACTGGCAGCAACAAGTGAGTGAATTAACGCTTACCTCATTTGATCGCGTGAACGGACGAAAGACAAAAGCATACACCGATTACCAATACCCTCAACCATTAGATGATGGGAGTATTTTTGCTATGAAATCGGGGATAGGTGATTTCAGTCAGCTGGTTTTACTATCAGAAAGTGGAAAGGAAAGTAAAGCATATGTGCCCGGCCCGGTAAACGTAACGGGTATGTTATCGTCAGCCAGCAATAGAGTGGTGTGGAATGAATACCGCTATGATCCACGCTGGCAGGTAAAGACCTATTCCATTATCAAAGGCTATGATTTTGAGCGGAGAACAAGTCATGTTATCTCAAAACACTCGCGCTATTCTTCAGCTGCCTTATCACCGAATGGAGAGCAGGTAGTTACGGTAGAGACAGATACGGAGTACATCACACAGTTGGTGTTGTTAGATTATTCTACGGGTAATGTCATCAGGAAAATCCCCAATCCCGATAATGATTTCATCTCCATGCCTCGCTTTAGTGACGATGGAAAAAGTATAATAGCTATTCGCTCGGTGCGAAAAGGAAAAACAATTACCAGCTATGATATAGCAAGTGGTGTAGCACAGGATTTGATCCCTGTTGCGTTGGAGAATATCGGCCACCCGGTTCCCCACGGGCAGTATGTACTTTATAATTCACCCGTAAGTGGAATTGACAACATCTATGCATTGGACACCAGTACAGGAAAACGCTTCCAGGTAACCAGTGCAAAGTATGGTGCGTATAATCCATCGCTATCCAAAGACGGACAAACCATTTACTATAACGAGCAGGGTCGCGATGGGATGGATGTAGTAAAAATTCCATTTGATACTTTCTATTGGAAGCCATTGGAGGAAATAACGAATACAGGAATTGGATTCTATGAACACCTGGTAGAACAGGAGGGAAGACCCGGCTTGCTGGATACCATTCCGACGCAAACCTATAATGTGAAAAAGTACAGTAAGCTGAAGGGATTAATTAATCCGCATAGCTGGGGGCCGTATGTAGATCCTGATCTTACCAAAGTTCAGTTAGGGATCACCTCGCAGGATGTATTGAGTACAACACAAGTCAAAGCAGGCTATTTGTTTGATATTAATGAGCGCAGTGGTACATGGCAGGGAAGTGTAAGTTACCAGGCCTTGTATCCGATCATTGATGTGACGCTGAAGCAAGGAGATCGTTCGGTAGATAAAGGTGATATTGTTTATGGGAAGATTACAGGCAACGACACTATTCGTGCAGTGGATAATCTTACTTTCAAATGGAAAGAGAAAACAGTAGAGGCAGGATTACGATTACCATTGATTACCACAAAGTCAAAATATTTTAGCAATATAACAGGGTATGCTTATACTGGCTATACATCGGTATCTCAATTTAAAAACAGCATCGATGGTGGTGGAAGATTGTTGCCATCTAATTTGCCTCAATACTTTTTTGTCGACTATGTAGGCAATGGTAAGTTGATTTATAATCATGCAGGTATTTCTGCTTATAGTCTGCTGAAACAAAGTCGCAGAGATATCAATAGTAAGTGGGGCATTACAGGGAATCTTGATTTTTATAATACACCTTATAAAAGCAGTGACTATAAAGGACAGCAATTCTCCTTTTACACTATCGGTTATATCCCCGGCTTTTTCAAGCATCATTCCATCTATGCATATTGGGCGTATCAGGATACGCAGATTGATGGAATTAATCTGACGAGTGGCAGTGGGCTTGATAACTATACTTTCCGTAATGGAATACCACTGCCTCGCGGGCAATCGATAAGCAGGTTTCAGAAATTCTATTCGATATCGGGCAACTATACCATGCCGGTGTGGTATCCGGATATTGCCATTGGGCCATTGCTGAACATTCAGCGTGTGCGCACCAATTTCTTTTTTGATTATGGCTACGGGTCAAGTGTATTCTTTGCCAATACCAGGAATCAACGTTCATCCAGCCAGGCATATAGCTCAACTGGTGCGGAGGTTAAATTTGATATTAACATCATGCGCTTCCTTCCGCAGCTGGACGTTGGATTTCGCTATTCCTATGGCATTGAGCCGTCTGTCACTAAGTTTGAATTCCTGATCGGTACATTTAACTTTTAAGCATTGGAAATCGTCATTTATACCCTATTTTTGAAGCCTTAATCCGGTTTTAAGCCTGCTTGGGTTTTTGATATTCCGGGTATAACTGAGGTTGTAAATCATTAATAGTCAGATAAAATGGCGGAAATAGTTCGTATGCCCAAGATGAGCGATACCATGAGTGAAGGGGTAATCGCAAAGTGGCACAAGAAAGTAGGAGATACAGTGAAGTCAGGTGAGCTGATGGCGGAGATTGAAACCGACAAGGCCACCATGGATTATGAATCGTTCAACACAGGTACCATACTTTATCTTGGCGCCCAGGAAGGTCAACCTGTAAAGGTGAATGATGTACTGGCCATTGTTGGAAACAAAGGTGAGGATTTCAAAGCACTTTTGAGTAGTGCTCAATCAGCACCTGCTGGTGGAAATGAGGAGACGAAATCAGAAACAAAATCAGATACAAAAGCAGCCGCTGCACCGGTAGCTACTGCGGAAGCAATTGATACATCGGGCATTAAGGCCGAAATTGTATTGATGCCCAAGATGAGCGACACTATGAATGAAGGTGTGATTGCCTCATGGAATAAGAAAGTAGGAGACTCGGTGAAGTCTGGAGAATTGCTTGCGGAAGTAGAAACCGATAAGGCGACCATGGAGTACGAGTCGTACAACACAGGTACCCTTTTATACATCGGGGCTAAAGCGAAGGAAGCAGTAGCAGTGAATGGTGTGTTAGCGATTATTGGCGAGAAAGGTGCTGACTGGGAAACTTTATTGAAAGCACACCAGGCGAAAGCATCAGGTGGTGCTGCACCTGCTAAGGCTGATACTACATCACAACCAGTAGCAGAAAACAAACCTGTAGCTGAATCGTCTTCTGCTGATCATTCTACTAATGGAAGATTGAAAGCTTCTCCATTGGCAAAGAAGATCGCACAGGAAAAAGGACTTGATATTTCGAAGATCACCGGTAGCGGAGATAACGGTCGGATCACCAAGACTGACGTGGAGAACTTCAAGCCGGCTGCCGCACCAGTTACGGAAGCAGGGAGTAAAGGTAAACCGGCCGCAGCTCCTGTAGTATTGCCACAGGTGGTAGGTCAGGAAAGCTTTGAAGATGTTACTCTTTCGCAGATGCGTAAGGTGATTGCCAAGCGACTTGGCGAAAGCATGTACACTGCGCCTCATTTCTATGTGACCATGGAGATCAACATGGACAAGGCGATTGAAGCACGCAAGAGCATCAACGAGATCTCACCAGTGAAGATCTCATTCAATGACATGGTGATCAAAGCAGCAGCAGCAGCACTACGTCAGAATCCGGATGTGAATGTGGCCTGGCTAGGAGATAAGATGCGTAAGAACCATCATATTCATATTGGTGTAGCCGTAGCAGTGAAAGACGGTTTAGTTGTACCGGTTATTCGTTTTGCGGATAACAAGTCATTGTCGCACATCGCTGTAGAGGTAAAAGAGCTTGCACAAAAGGCACACGATAAGAAGATACAACCAGCAGAAATGGAAGGCGGTACATTCGCTATTTCTAACCTGGGCATGTTTGGTGTAGAAGATTTTACAGCGATCATTAACCCGCCTAATGCATGTATACTTGCCATAGGTGGAATAAAGGAAACTGCAATAGTGAAGAACGGACAATTGGTGCCGGGCAGCGTGATGAAGGTAACTTTATCGAGCGATCACCGTGCAGTGGATGGAGCAGTAGCAGCAGCCTTTCTCAAAACGTTCAAAGGACTTTTGGAAGATCCTGTTCGTATTTTGATTTAATCAAATAAAATGGCGGCTTGAAAGACATGGATGTAAGAGAGCCAATAGCAGAATATAAAACGCAAAGGCTAAGTATTGAAGAGTACTTAGCCTTTGAGCGTAAAGCTGATACCAAACACGAGTACTATCGGGGTGAAGTGTTTGCTATGAGCAGAGCAAGTCCACGTCACAATATCTTGTTCTCAAATCTGTTTGGTGAACTCTGCATTAAATTAAAAGGAAAGTCTTGCCGCCCTTATGGGAGTGACATGCGAGTTTATATTCCTGAAAACACACTGTTCACTTATCCGGATATTTCAATATTCTGTGGTGAATTTAAAACATCCGACCACGAAGAAGACTCCGCTATCGGTCCAACTGTATTGATAGAAATACTTTCACCATCTACCAAGAACTATGATCGTGGTGAGAAGTTTAAACTATACCGCGACATTCCTTCCTTACGGGAATATATTCTTATTGATACCGAATCGGTTCGTGTAGAAGTCTTTCGCTTGAATGCATCCCGTCACTGGGAGTTGGAAGAATACAAATCGTTGGATGAGCTATTGTTTATTCAGGCCATTGATTTTTCTTTTCCGCTACGCGACATCTACTCGGGCACTAAGCTCATTCATTCTACTCTTTAATTTTCAACCTAAGACTTTCATAATCGATGACTCCCATACACGCAACAACAATACTTGCAGTACAACATAACGGACAAATAGCTATTGGTGGCGATGGTCAGGCTACCATGGGCAATACCATTGCGAAGAGCAATGTGAAGAAGATACGCAAGCTTCAGGAAGGTAAGATACTGACTGGCTTTGCAGGCTCTACGGCCGATGCCTTTTCATTGCTCGATCGGTTTGAAGAGAAGCTAAGCGCTTATGGTGGCAACATGAAACGTGCCGCTATAGAACTGGCGAAAGACTGGCGCACGGATCGCTACCTGAGAAAACTGGAAGCGATGCTGATTGCCGCAAGCAAAGATGAGATCCTTATTATTTCCGGAACAGGAGATGTATTGGAGCCGGATCACCAGGTAGCAGCCATCGGCTCAGGATCCATGTATGCACAATCAGCAGCACTGGCGTTGAAGAAGCATGCACCGCATCTTACAGCAGAAGAGATGGTGAGAGAAAGTCTTAACATAGCAGCGGATATTTGTATATATACCAATCATAACTTAGTAATTGAAAAATTAGACTGAAGATTTTTTCATAGCCACGAATTCACGAATAATGCATTTTATTCGTGAATTCGTGGCTATGTTTTAGAGACTTACTAAGCGTAATCTATCGCATTCATAATAACACGACATGCCTCCCGGATCTCTTCTTCTGAAATAGTAAGCGGAGGAGCAATGCGGAAACTATACGGATGGGAGAGGAACCAATAACAGATCACACCATCACTGATTGCTTTCTGAACAATACGGTTTACCCGTTCTTCCGAATCAAAGTCAATAGCGAACATTAAGCCCACTCTTCTTATCTCTTTAACAGATGAATGCTGAAGAAGGCTTTCGATCAGTTTGCCTTTTTGTTCTACTGTAGATAAGAGGTGTTCGCTCTCAATAACTTCCAGGGTTGCCAATGCGGAAGCACAGCAAACGGGGTTGCCGCCAAATGTAGTAATATGACCAAGCATGGGATGATGCGTGAAGGTGCTCATCCGTTCTTTACTGGATATAAAACAACCAATGGGTAGTCCGCCACCAAAGGCTTTGGCAGTGGTGAGAATATCCGGGGCAATACCAAACTGCTCAAAGGCAAACAAGGTACCTGTACGTCCCATACCACATTGTATTTCATCCATGATGAGCAACGTGCCGGTATCATCACATTGTTTGCGCAATGCTTTCATGTATTCTTTAGATGGAATACGCACGCCTGCATCGCCCTGTATGGTCTCAATGATAACAGCTGCTGTTTGTGTTGAGATCTGTGTGAGGTCTTCTTCCTTATTGAAGTCTATAAAACGAACATCAGGTAACAACGGACGAAAAGCATTTTTCTTTACCTCGTTGCCGGATACACTCAGCGAACCGTGTGTACTGCCGTGATACGATTTTCTGAATGCAATGATCTCTGTTCTGCCGGTAGCACGCTTGGCCAGTTTCAGAGCACCCTCGTTTGCTTCTGTGCCTGAGTTGACATAGTAGCAGCAATTTAAGTGAGGTGGCAACAAGTTGATTAATTTTTCGGTGAGCAGGTTGGGGGAGGATTGGATATACTCACCAAACACCATTACATGAAGGTGTTTGTCTACCTGATCTTTAATTGCCTTTACGACATGCGGATGCCGATGACCAATATTACTCACCCCAATACCCGATATAAAATCAATGTACTTCCTGCCATCTGTGCTGTATAAATAAACTCCTTCAGCACGCTCTATGGATAGCAAAACAGGGAAGGGGGAAGTTTGCGCAATGTGATCGAGGAAAACCGATGAATCAAAATCCATGCTCAAAGTTAATGCAAGAGCGGTAAGTTGGCAATGCTGAGTGACCGGTAAGAAACTACAATTAGAGACGCGGGCATAAGAATTATTCCTTTTTCATTGAACTTCAAATCAAATGGTTATGAATGACTTCATTGTGAAAAAAAGCATTGCTTTACAAGCCGAGCCCTGGCAGGTGTGGGATGCATTGACTAATCCTGATAAAACCAGAAAGTACTTTTTTAATTGTGGCGTTTACTCCAATTGGAGGGAAAATAGCCCGATTATCTTTAGAGGACGAATGCTTCTGATCAAAAAGATAGAAATCAAGGGCACGATCCTTAAGATCGTTAAGGAAAAGATGCTGAAGTATGTGTTGAAAAATTCAGATGGTACCAGTCAATCCACAGTTACCGATCAGCTCTCGTATGAGGATGGCAAAACGATACTCTCCATAACGGATGATGTGGGGGATGGGGAAGGAGCAAAGAATCGTTATGAGCGCTCCATGAAAGGCTGGGACAAAGTGCTGAAAGGATTGAAAAGAGTACTGGAAAACCATGGGCGGTGAGGTGCACTTATGGTGCATATATTGTCCAAATGGGTAATAAAATTGCTCACAATTGACCTTCGTTCTTTATCTGTTGAATTATAATTCAGGCATCACGATTTAGGGTTTTTTATTATGGAGACTACTGCTGAAAATATATTTAATGTAAGAGAACTGATTGGCAACACCAATGCTACGCTACCCGCTTTCGGTCAAATTATATTTGAAGCCACCCGATTTTATGTCGAAAGAAATCAACCCATCACACTTGACTTTTCCGGTATTCACCAGTTAACAGAATCATTTTTGAAATCGTCTATCGGCAAACTGGTGTCCATCCATCCCGACCAAGATCAGCTCGTAAAAGTGAAAGGTCTCGGTCATAAAGTATGGGAAGAGGACATCAGAAGTGTTATTCAGCATGAGCTCAGCCCTTCCGAAGTGGCTTATTCTCAAAAACGACTGAATGATATTTTTACTGACTGATTTTTTCCGGTGTATTTCAATCAAAGGCGCATATAATCTCCCTGCCAGTTTCTGATTTGTTTCTTTATATCTTTAGCGCTTAAGTTTTCTTTTAATGCTTTGTCAAGTAAATGCTTGAACTCCTGATCATCGGTGAAGCGAAGGGCTGCCAGTTGAGAGAACGATAATTTCTCTTCCACCTTTTGTGATGATTCACCAAAGCATTCGTAATAGCGAAGACGGAACTCGAGTCTCACAATCCTGTCCTGGTTACCCAATGCATAATGCTGCCGAAGCATGATTGCCAGGTATAAGATACAGGCTGATACTATACTGAACAGGAGCCACAAAAGCTGATTGGTTGAATCGTAGAAAATGTTTCGTACTCCCCATATAATCAGTAGCGTCATTACCGGAAGAAACACGAAATGATGGGGAGGATAATAGCGGATGTGATTGGTATAATTCTGCTTTTTCATAAATAACGGACTGCCTTTTTATTACGATAGGATAGATTAAAAGTAGTTAATAGCAGAATCCCGTTTTCATTTTGATTTGTCAGGCCTTATTATCAGACGTAGCGTGGGATCGTTGGTGATAAAACTCCAGAACCAATTGAAGGCAAGTTTCCCTTTGTTACGGAACCCGGCTATTGGAATAATGTGAATCAGCAACCAAACCAGCCAGGCGAAAAACCCTTTAAAGAATCCTTTAGGTAAATCCACCACAGCTTTGAACTTGGCAATAATGGCCATGCTGCCTTTGTTGTTATAACGGAAAGGTTTTAACGGTTCATTATTATGTAAGCGCCTCAGGTTGTCGGCTATCAATTTCCCTTGCTGAATGGCTACTTGCGCCAACTGCGGATGGCCATGTGGATAATCGGGATCACTGGTTTGAAAGCATTGATCACCGATTGCAAATACATTGGCACTTTCTTTCACTTTGTTAAATTCATCAACCAGTATTCGTCTTCCGCGTGTGATCACTTCTTTCGGTAAGCCCGGAACTTCGCGCGCAATAACACCCGATGCCCATATCAATGTAGCAGATGGGATGTTCTCTCCATTGGATAATACTACCTGCTCATCGATGTAGTCTTTTACCATCGTGTTCAATAGTATATGTACATTCAGATGATGGAGTACCTGATACGCTTCTTCCTGTGACTTTTTACTCATCGGGCCGAGCAGGCTTTCTCCACCGTCTACCAGGTATATTTTACTTCTTCTTTCCTGTATAGTGGGGTAATCTTTTGAGACTATATTTTTCGCCATTTCCGCCAGCATTCCTGCAATCTCAACTCCCGTAGGTCCACCTCCGGCAATGACAATGTTTCCCAGTTTTAGCTTTTCTGCTTTGTCGGGTATGCGAACAGCTTTTTCAAGATTCAGAAGAATATGATTACGCAGCTGAAGGGCATCATCAATGGTCTTCATGGGCAATGCTTTTTCTTTCACATTTTTATTGTCAAAGAAATTGGTTTCCGTTCCCATCGCCAGAACCAGGTAATCATAAGACAGATTGCCATTGTCGGTTTCAATTATATTCGATGCAGTATCGATGCGCAGCAGCGATCCCATAAAAAAATGGAAATTGCTTTCACCCTGGAACATTCGTCTGAAGGGATATGAGATGTTGGAAGCTTCAATGAATGCGGTGGATACCTGGTAGAGTAGAGGAGGAAAGAAATGGTAATTGTTCCGGTCTACCAATGTGATTTCAAAGTCATTATGGCTTGCCAGTTTTTTTGCCAGATTAAGACCAGCGAAACCACCCCCTACGATAACTACTCTTTTTTTGGGCGACATATATTCGTTTTTATATTGATACTATATAC
>NNBV01003596.1_pt1 | contig 11016 bp, 3 predicted proteins | sample 1173771 | NCBI WGS metagenome assembly NNBV01 (sample SAMN07173938, study PRJNA388173) | plant metagenome | isolation source: symbiotic tissue sample KVS11 | place: Norway: Troms, Kvaloya island
GTATTTGGTGTACGTCCATAGATTGGYGGCTGATGCATAGACACGTACCCTGTTAAGTAATAATTTTTCTGAAAGACGTGCAGGGATTACATAGCCCAAACCTACGTTCTTTAATCGCAGGTAAGATCCATCTTCAATCAGACGATTGCTCGTATAGTTATTAAATGTATTCCCGGCAATGTATTTAGGTACATCCGTAATATCACCTTCCTTTTGCCACCGCCTCAAAGCTTCCGGAGATTGATTAGTAGTAAGATCACTTCCTGAATTGACAAGTGAGTTCTTTGTAAGATTCAGTACGCTGTTTCCATATGAAAACTGGAAGAAGATATTCAAGTCAAAATTCTTATATGCTAAACGATTGGTGATACCTCCATATAGTTTCGGAATGGCATTTCCAATCACCATCTGATCTTCGTTAGTGATTTTTCCATCGTTATTGCGGTCTTCATAGATGGCGTTGCCTGTAGCAGGATTCACACCAAGAAAATTCAAACCAATGAATGTCCCCAGCGCCTGACCCTGTTGTATAATGTTTGTGGCAGAAGTGCCTTCACCTGAGTAACCAGCATACAAGGGCTGATCCGAATTCAGATAAAGTATTTTATTTATGTTTCGTGACAGGTTAATATCGGTACTCCATTTGATAGCCTGGTTGAAGTTGATGGTGGATAGAGAAAATTCAAGTCCTTTGTTCTGAAGATTGCCAATGTTATCCAGAACACTTGTAAAACCAGTGGTGGAAGCATAAGGAACATTAAATAGGAGCTTTGAGGTTTTGTTAATATAAGCTTCAACGGTGCTTTGTATTCTTCCATTAAACAAAGCAATGTCAACACCTAAGTTCATTTCCCTGGTCGACTCCCATTGCAGATTGGGATTGGCCAGGTTACTGGGAGCAACTCCCGTAGTTCCATTATAAGGAACGCTCGACCATGTACCCAGAAAACGAAAATCACCAATGCGTTCATTACCAGTATAACCAAAGCTTCCTCTCAGTTTTAAATCTTCAATGATGCTGGAGTGAAAGAAGGAAGCTTGTGATATACGCCATGCACCTGACAATGCTGGGAAGTAGCCCACTCGTTTACCCGGACCAAATCGTGAAGATGCATCAGCACGGAAGCCGGCAGTAAAATAATACTTCTCCTGAAAATTATACTTTGCTTCGGTAAACGCTGACATTAGCCCGCTATTCACTTTACCAGAAAATCCCTGGTCAACAATACCTGCTGAAGTGATATAGGTGAAATCATCACTAGGAAAAAGTCTTCCCTGCACGCTGGATGATATACTGTGGCGCTGAATCATTTCCCCACCAATCAGTGCGTTGATAGAGTGCTCACTTATTTTTTTATTGAATGTAAGTACAGCATTGGTTAGTATATTCGATGTTTTGCTGGTGGAGAATACACCATAACCTTGTCCACCTACACTGGTCAGGTATCCGCCAATGGCTGTCTGTGATGATTCATATTGATCTTCGGTTACGTCATTGTAATCCACACCTACCTGCGTTCGCAATGAAAACAGATCGTTGAATCGGTAAGTAGCGTTAATGTTTCCTAAAAGCTTTAGTGTATTGGCAACAAATCGTGGAAGTAAAGCTTGGGCCACCGGATTGAAATTGGGAAATGCGGCATACAAGGGAGATGATGGACCAACCAGTCTTCCTTGTTCATCGTAAGGAGTATAGAAAGGCAGACTCTTGATTGCACCTGAATACACTCCATCCAGGAAATTATCTCCCTTTACACGATTGTTGATAGAGTATCCTAAAGTAAAATTATTTCCAACGGTTAGTTTGGGAGTGAACTTCCGCTCTACATTAAATGTGGTACTGTATCGCTGAAAGCGGTTATTCAGTTGCACTCCTTCTTCATCACGATAACCGGCACTCAGGTAATAGTTCGTCAGGTCGTCACCACCGGATAAGGATAATTGATATTGCTGCATGATGCCTCTTCGGAAAATTTCTTTGAGCCAATCGGTGTTCACACCATCAGTTATGCCAGGAATTAACCCTGCTGCGTTGGGATTTTGACCTGCGTTGCTCATTGCTTCACGCTGCAATTGCAGGAGGTCAGTTGAATTGAGCAAATCAATTTTCTTTACCGGATCAATGATACCTCGTTGCACGTCTACGTTAATTCGTGTCAGTGATTTATTACCTCTTTTGGTACGGATGAGTACAACACCATTCGCTCCACGCGAACCATATTTTGCTTTCTCTGAAGCATCTTTCAATACAGTAATGGATTCAATGTCGTTGGGATTGATGAGCGATAAGGCATTATCATCTTGTCCACCAAAATCACGCAGTGATAAAGTACCGGTTTCTACAGGTATGCCATCCACAACATAGAGTGGTCGATTAGATGCGCTGATAGAAGTGTTACCCCTGATGCGTACGGATATACCACCTCCCGGTGTTCCTGACGATTGTACTACCTGCACGCCAGGTGCCTGACCTTGCAACGCCTGATCTATTCCGTTAAGTGATATTTCTTTGAAGCGATCAGCATTGACTGTTGTGACCGATCCACTGATATCGCGTCTTTCTACTGAACTATAACCTACTACAATTACTTCACTTAGTTCTTTCGACTCTTCTTTAAGCACCATAGGAACTGTAGCCTGCCCGTTATAAATAATGGTTTGCGTTTCATATCCAATGAAAGAGAAAATCAGAGATGAGCCTGTAGCTACCTGAATGGAGAATTTACCCTCCAGGTCAGTGACTACACCCCGGCTCGTTCCTTTAACAACTACATTTACTCCGGGAAGCCCATCCGGTTCGGTAACCGAAGTTACTTTGCCGGAAACTACCTGGTCTGTTTGCGCAGTGGCAACAAAGGTGAAGAAACAAAAAGAGATGAGTAGAAGTCGAAACATAGGCAATCCGTCCCCGCTAAAATTAAAAGATTTAGCTTGAATTTAAAGACTTTGCTACAGATTTGAAATAATATTATAAGGCCGTTCTCGGTTTCTACCGCAAAGAGCGGCATTTCAAAGGCAAAGCCAGTTGATTTTTCAATCAGTCTGTTCTTAGAAATTGGATAAGAATGAAGCTTTGATTCGATTTTACTGATGTGAAACGAATAATAATAGGCATCATTTAATGAAGAGGGTTGAACTTGGATTTGACTACCTGGGTACGGTATGATTTTTAATAAATATCCTCTTTTGCGTCTGCTGGATATTATGATTTCTTAGAGTAAGTGAAGTCGGCGTCAACTTATTTTACGACGAGAGATAAATAAAAATAGGCTGCTTCGAAGAAACAGCCTCTCAAAATCAGGGTAAAGTGTTTTACTTTATTTGTAAGATAGAATAAAGGCTTCCTTTTTTAGTGACACGAAGAACTAAATTCCTTTCTTCTTCAGTGCCTTCCAGCGATGTAGAAATACTACCTGTATTTTTTAAGACAGTATTAGTGTTGTCAATCCCTGTTGCCTAAAGATTTTGATTTGTCAGTAGTGCCTCCGGTTCTCCACTCTAAAGAGAGGGTGATACTTGAGCTGTCGGTCATTTCATTTGCAGGGCCGACTTCTTCATCGCTGCCGCAGCTAGTAAATGTGAAACTAAGAGCTCTGCCCAAACATGAGCAAGCCCATGTAAGAAGTTAGGCTAACTCACGTAAATCTACAGGTACCACTCGCGAAACCCCTTTTTCTACCATGGTAATACCATAAATAACATCGGTGCTGATCATCGTTCGCTTGTTGTGTGTAACAATGACGAACTGGCTATCCTTACTGAAGTTACGGATGATGGTGTTGAATTTATCAATGTTAGCATCATCCAACGGTGCGTCTACCTCATCAAAAATACAGAAGGGTGCTGGTTTTAATAAGTACATCGAGAACAACAAGGCTGTTGCCGTCAATGTCTTTTCTCCACCCGAAAGCTGGTTGATGGTCAACGGCCGTTTGCCTTTTGGCTTAGCAACAATATCGATATCTGATTCCAATGGTTTGGATGGATCAGCTAATCTTAAATCACATTCATCCCCTTCGGTAAACAGAGAGCGGAACACACGGATGAAGTGGGTCTTGATTTCATTGAACGCATGCATGAATGTTTCACTTGCCACACTTTCAATTTCATTGATCGTACTGAAGAGTGATTCTTTTGCTTTCAGCAAATCATCTTTCTGTGTTAATATGAAATCGTTGCGTTCTTTGATTTCCGTATAGGCTTCCATGGCCATCGGGTTGATCGGCCCCATATTGTCCAGCTTCTCGCGAATTTTACTTACCTGTTCGCGAATCTTATCTTCATCGGCTTTAAGAAATTCTGCAACTTCTTCCGGTGTAGCCTGACCTAATACAGAATCCAATTGAATGTTGAACTCTACAGATAGACGTTCCTTCACCGAATTCAGGTGCATCTTACTTTCGTTGAGCTGGTTCTGCAACTCCATCAGCAATGTGTCAATATGCTGACGCTGATGCGAAATATCACGCAGGTCTTTCTCGAACTGATCGATCTCACCACGACCTGAGTAATATTCTTTCTCTGCTTCACCCAGCCCTTTTTCCATGTCTTCCTTCTGGGTGTACATGGCAATCAGGTCTTCATCATTGCTTTGTGTTGTTTCAATGATGGTCTTGGTTTCTTCTTCGTTCTTGCGCAGCTCTTCGCTGTTTATTTCTACGCGCTGTGTACTCTGATCCATCGACTCCTGCTTGAAACGCATTTCCTGTTCGATGCTTTTCACGCGGTTCTCCTGCTGATGGAAGAAGATGTTTTGTTCATTATACGCTGATGACTTGCTGCTAAGTAATTCACTTTGAGCAGCCAGATCAATGGTAATGGCTTTTAGTTTTTCTTCCTGCTGAATTAACTCCTGTTGCGCTTGTATTGCTTTAGGTTTTAATTCATCCAGCTCTGTATTCAATGTGTCAATCTTTTCAAGAATATCTTCTTTACGCAGATCGGCATTGTTCAGCATATGAGCAAACTGCTCCTGCTTGGTTCTTACAGAAATGAATTCATCACTCACCAGCTTGATTGAATTTTGTGCTTCTTCAATCTGTTGCTTCAACGTATTGTTACGAAGTCTCTCCAACTCGCGCTGACGATCAAGTAATGAATGACGGATGTCTTCTACTTTCTTGCTGAATTCTTTGATCTCTTTGTCCAGCTTTTCCAGGTTTTTCGCTCTTCCTATTTTCTTTCCTTCGAATAGGCCTACTGAACCACCTGATAAACTGAACTTGCGCTTGGTTACTTTTCCACTCTTGGAGATGAATGTATTATCATCACCGGTAGGTAATGTTTTTACATCGCCTTCATAGATATATACCTTATCCAGTATGTAAGACATGAGCTTGGTATACCGGGAGTCAAACTCAATGATCTTCGTAGCCGGAAATGCATTCGGATACATCTGTATGTCTGACGAAGAGAATTTCTCGAATGCATCCAGTATGAAGAAGTTGGCTTTGCCCTTGCTGGCATCACTCAATATATTGATGGCCTCATACGCTTCCGATTCATGCTCAACGATATAATAGTTGAGGAATGGTTCAAGATAGTTCTCAATCGGTACGCGATATTCTTCTGTTGTAGAAATGATATCGGACAGGAGTGGAGCATTCTTTGTCCAGCCTACATTCTTCTTCAGGAACTTAATCGCTTCCGGGAAGCCTTCCAGGTTTTCTACTAATGATTTGGTAAGCTGGTATTCATTCTGACGTGCATCCAGTTTACGACCTGTGGTAGTCATTTCTTCACGAATCATCTCAATGGTTTTCTCCAGTGAAGTGATGCGTGTGATTACCTCTTCCTCATCATTTTTCAGCTTATCTCGATAGCTGTTCTTTTCGTTGATCTCGCTTTGCAGCAATACCAGCTTCTTTTCGAACTCAGCAAGACTTGCGCTCTGCTGATTGGTATCCGTAGCGGTACGTTCCAGTTCTTGTTTGAATGAAGACACCTGTATATCACGAATCTCAACTGCTTTATTGATCTGGAAAGATTCCTCCTGTCGTGTGCGGTGCATTTGTCTCAGAGCATCGGCTTCACCTTGTAGTGTGTAAGTAGATGCTTTCTGAGTTTCGTAATCTTCTTTGAAAGAGCTTACCTTATTGGTGATCTCTTGTAATATAGCCTGAGCCGATTCCTGCTCCGCTTCCAGGCTCTGTATGCTGAAACGTGCGCGCTCATTGCTCTTTTTATCCTGATCGATCTGTTCTTTTAAGTTGTTAACGCGATCATTCAAAAAACGAAGACGTTCATTTTTAATCTGCTTTTCGCTTTCGTATTTACGAATGCTGGCGACAAACTCATTGATTGATTTTTGACGAGTCGATAACGTCTTCTCCTTGGTGATGAGGTCCGCTTTTGATTTTTCAATCAACGCTTCTTTCTCGGCAATTTCAGCAGTTAACTTTGTTTTGCGATCACTTTCGTTTTCGGCTTGCTTGGTTACAGAGCTGAACTTTTCTTTTTGCTTATTCACCACCACCTTGGCAAGGTGAATACTCTTCTCTTTATAATCTTCTTTTACCTTATAATAGGTTTCTGTTTGCTTCGCCTGTTTTTCAAGGCTCTTCATGTTCTTCTCAATCTCGAAGAGCAAATCTTCAACACGCTCCAGGTCAGTGTCCGTATCTTCCAGTTTCTTCAGCGTTTCCTTCTTACGCTTTTTGAATTTGGATATACCGGCAGCTTCTTCAAATAAAGATCTTCTCGAATTATCACGATCGTTGAGAAGATCATCTACCATTCCCAACTCAATAATGGCATAGCTGTTTGATGCCACACCAGTATCCAGGAATAAGTTGGTAATGTCTTTAAGACGGCACTCCACACCATTCAACAGGTACTCACTTTCACCTGATCGATACAATCTGCGCGTGATGGTCACCTGTGAGTATTCGGTAGGAAGGAGGTTCTTCGTGTTATTAATGGTGAGAGAAACCTCTGCCATCTGCTGGGGAGAGCGGCCGCTGGTTCCGTTGAAGATCACGTTTTCCATCTTCTCCGAGCGCAGTGCACTGGTCTTCTGTTCACCCAATACCCAACGAATAGAATCGACTACGTTCGACTTACCACAGCCATTTGGCCCTACTATGCCCGTAATTCCTTCATCAAAGTTGATAACAACCTTATCGGCAAAACTCTTGAATCCCTTAACCTCCAGCTTCGATAACTGCATTTTCGTAGAAATAAATAATGGTTGATCTCTGGTAATTGGAAACTACATCAGTTAATAAAGAAAGAGGGTTTTAATCCCTAATGCCTATGACATGATGCCCAATATACCCAATAGTAAAGTCGGCAAATATAACCGCAGACTAATCATTTGGAAACTTGCCCCAGCCCAATCGATCCACATTTTATCCCAATTTTAAACACATTCAGTGTAGAAGGCAGTAGAAGAGAAAATAGAACGATTGACTGCTCTTAGTGCTGTTTTTTTGAGAAAGGCTAGAATTTGGGCCTAAACCAAATAATCATCTGTTTCTGAACAAAGTACTTCCACCCCAGTAGATGAGTTCATCCTTCGTCCTTCCTTGCTCGAAGCTTGCTAATTGTTGGCTTGACCCTTAAACTGATAAAACAGAGTTATTTTCCATTTACTAAGAGGTTTGAACCTTTGGATGGATGTAATAAATGACTGATTATCGTCAGTTCGGGAGAACACAGAACTGTACAACGCTTAAAATGACTAGGTAGTGCATTAAAAAATCGTTATTTTCATTACTTTTGAAATACTTATGGACTTACAGTTCTGGATTTGGCTCATTGTTATTGTAGTGTCTCTTATTGCCAGGGCAATGAAAAAGAAGCCTGGAGAGGAGATTCCTGCAGAACGACCAGCAAATAGACCCAATACACCTCAACCTGAATTCAATCAGAAGCCACTCACTTTTGAAGAGTTGCTGCGTGAGATTCAGACTTCGAAAGCACCATCTTCCCCTGCATTACCTCCTGCTACCAGTGCTGAATACATTGATTACGATGATGACCTCGATGAAGAAGAGCAGGATTTAGAGAAAACCGATTATACATATCGTAATGAAGATGCTACCTATGCAGCCTATGAAAAAGCAAAGCAGGAAGCATTTCTAAAACCTTCTCTCGAAGATACCATGAAGCTGTCGGACACGGACATGAAGTTCGGGCAGTTTAAGGGGTATCAGCATGTTGAAGAATGGATACCGGCTACCAAATATGCCAAAGATTTTCAAGACCCGGAGAGTTTTAAGAAGGCGTTCATTATGAGCGAGATACTTAAGCCGAAGTTCTAAATGTTATTTTTTAAACTAAATATTACTCGTATAGGAGTAAGGATTTTTTTGTGTGATAGATTTTTGAAGTAAATGTCACCTTTACTGAGATTGATTGGTTACAAACATTTTTTGAAGGCTATCAAGTATTGCATATTTTTTATTAAACCTATAACTCACAAATCTTCATGCCTAAGTTTCTTTTAACTAATGGTTTCAGGAGTTCAGTACTGCTTCTGGTGTTTTTCTGCGCCTGGGTAGGTGGTTCTTCCGTAAATGCATTTCAAAAGGAATGCACTTTTGAAGCTACTTATGAGATAACTGTACAGCAAGATGGGTTATCCAGTGTTTCTATAGCAACTAAAAAAGGAAAAGCTCCTTATAAGTATATCTTTTGCAAAGCATCAGGTCATTTGGTGTCAAATGATTTTGACAGTAATGAGTTTCAGGGGTTAAAAGCAGGTAAGTATTTCGCGGTAATTATTGATGCAAATAACTGTCGTAAGGATCTTCAAATCGAGATTAAATAATAGGTGATGGTTAACTTCTACTCTTCGGTTTCTTCAAGGCTTCGTTTCGGGTTAATTGGCCTTTTTATTTTATTTAGCTTTTTAGCAAAAAGCCAGAGCACGATATTCACTGACAATAATTTGATTGTCAATGTTTCTGTAACCAATCCATGCGGTGTTTCCGGTAATGGGGCTATACGGTTTACAGTTAATCAAACGGGAGACAATCAGCCCGCCACATTGAATTTAATTACAGGACCAAAGAACCTGTTCGCATCCCAGATTATTCCTGTAGGTGGGAGCTATACATTTAATTCCGGAGGTACAGGCTTGCCTGCAGGAAATTATAATTTCGTTGTTTCAGATTTCACAGGAACTGATGCGATCAATACGTTTTCGTTGGGTACACCAGTTACGTTAGTTGCGCTTACTGCTCCAGCTATTAACGAGGTCACAAGAACAAATAATACGGATTGTGCTGTTCCTGATGGTCAGGTGGTAGCTTCTATAAGCGGGGGATCAGTATCACCAGCGTTAACTGTTCCTGGTTCTTTTACCTATTCATGGAGCACAACCAATTCATTGACGGGCTTTCCTGTCACGGGCACTTTTGATGGAACTGGTAATCTTAACTTAGCTACACAGCTAGCACTTTCTGGCCTTCCTGGAGGAACCTATACACTGTCCATCACCGATAATTATTCAGCATGTAGCCTGGTAACAAGGGCATTTAGTATAACTGATCCGTCACCTGCTCTTCAAAGTATTATTTCAGGATCCGGCACAGTATGTTCAGGTACCAATTTCTCTGTTACTCTAAGTGGTTCGGAATCGGGAGGTACTTCATACGAGATTGTTAAGAACGGTACGCCAACAGGGATCACCTTTTCGGGCACAGGTGCAGCTCCGTTTATAATGACTTTTCCGAGTACGACTTTTAGTAATGGAGATGTCATCACAGTAAGAGCGAAAAATGGTGCTTGCTCACCGCGTCTTATGTCGGGCTCAGTAGTTATTAACAAGAACCCTTCACCGACCAGTGCAACCCTTACCGGGGGTGCCACCATATGCGCAGGGCTATCTACTAATTTAGTAGTAACAATAGTGAGTGGAGTAGCTCCTTTTAGTTTTACGATCAACGGCTTTGGAGCAGTAACCAATTACACCTCCGGAGCAAATATTTCAGTATCACCTGCAACAACTACTAATTACACACTTACAGGACTTGTAACAGATGCTAATGGGTGCTTTGTTACGGGTACAGGAAGTGCACTCATCACAGTTACACCAAACAATACAGTGAGTGCAGCATCCACCACACCGACTTTATGTGTGAATACAGCACTAACATCCATTACCCATACTACTACCGGAGCTACCGGCATTGGAGCAGCTACAGGTTTACCTTCCGGAGTTACTGCGTCATGGGCATCAAACGTGATTACGATCAGCGGTACACCAACTGCAAGCGGCACGTTTAACTATAGCATACCCTTGACAGGAGGTTGCGGAGCAGTGTTTGCCACGGGAACGATCACGGTTACATCGAACAATACAGTAAGTGCAGCATCTACGACACCTACCTTATGTTTGAATACAGCACTAACCGCCATTACCCATGCTACTACCGGAGCTACCGGCATTGGAGCAGCTACCGGTTTACCTTCCGGAGTTACTGCCTTGTGGGCATCGAATGTGATTACGATCAGCGGTACACCCACTGCGAGCGGAACATTTAACTATAGCATACCGTTGGCGGGTGGCTGCGGACCAGTCTTATTTGCCACTGGAACGATCACAGTTACGCCAAATAATACAGTGAGTGCAGCATCCACCACACCGACTTTGTGTGTGAATACAGCACTTACTGCTATTACCCATACTACTACCGGAGCTACCGGCATTGGAGCAGCTACAGGTTTACCTTCCGGAGTTACAGCATCGTGGGCATCAAACGTGATTACAATCAGCGGCACACCCACTGCGAGCGGCACGTTTAACTATAGCATACCCTTGACAGGAGGTTGCGGAGCAGTGTTTGCCACGGGAACGATCACAGTTACATCGAACAATACAGTAAGTGCGGCATCTACGACACCTACCTTATGTTTGAATACAGCACTAACCGCCATTACCCATGCTACTACCGGGGCTACCGGCATTGGAGCAGCTACAGGTTTACCTTCCGGAGTTACAGCCTTGTGGGCATCGAATGTGATTACGATCAGCGGTACACCCTCTGCGAGCGGAACATTTAACTATAG
>NNBV01000007.1_pt1 | contig 11003 bp, 14 predicted proteins | sample 1173771 | NCBI WGS metagenome assembly NNBV01 (sample SAMN07173938, study PRJNA388173) | plant metagenome | isolation source: symbiotic tissue sample KVS11 | place: Norway: Troms, Kvaloya island
TTATTGACCCTCGTGATACGTCTAGAATTGTTTGAATCTGATCGTACAAGTAACCTTGATAAACCAACTTTACTGCCAAAGCTTTCCTTACTTCACGCGCATCTGGACGCAGAGTTATAAAATCTTGTAGTTCCGCGATCGCATAAAGTGCTATTTGCTCTGCTGACTGTTGCCGGGATACTCCTGCTGGAAGTGTCCCAGTTGGTAAATGCGGACTTATCATCGTTGCTTATTAGACTTGTATATATTTACGTATTATTTCGCAGTCTTGTTCAGAAATCAAATAGGAGTCCTATAGAGTAGGTATAGTTATTAGTGTCAGAACTGACGAACCGCACTTTGAATATAAATGGATATTTACTATTTCACATGAGTGGATACCTGAACAGCTTACTTGGCGTAGATAAGCCTTAAGCACCTATTGTTCTATATTCATATCTCCTCTATTGCGGTATGCGGTATACAGATAGTACTGAAGCTACAGTAGTTTTTTCTATGTCAAATCATAGCCAAAATTCTGTCCTGCATAACCAAATCATAGTCAAAAATGCAAGTAAGAGAGTTAGATTTTCGACATCCAGATTACTTAAAAATCCTGAAACCCTTAACTTTGCGTTGATTGTTATTTCAATTTCAAAAGCCCGTGACGAGGATTGAACTCGTGACCTCACCCTTACCAAGGGTGTAGCCCAGAAGCCCAGAAGCCTTACCTATAAGCACCCTAGCGAGTCCTAGCACAACCTTTAAGACGGGTTTAGGACAGTGAAGGAAATCAAGCCAGTTAATAATAACGGTTCTATCCAGCTAAAGTTTTCCGTAGGGGGTAAACGGTACTCATTTAACCCAATACCTAGCGGTCAGTTTACTAACCACAGGGACTTCAAAACGGCACAGGCGATCGCTAGCCAAATACAAAATGACATCCTAGCTAAGAACTTTGACCAAACACTAGACCGCTATCGGCTAACTCCAAAGCAACCTATACAATCCAGTGCCCAAGCCTCAAAACTTCAAACGCTTCTAGAACTGTGGGATTACTGGGTAGACAGCCTTAACCTTTCAGTAGCTACCATACAACATCATTACAAAGCGATTAGGCAGCAGATTATTAAAGCTACCCCTGATTTGATGGATACCCTATGGTTAACCCAATCCAACTTAGGAGCCTCAACTTTTAATCAACGCCTGGGGTATTTGAAAAGATGCTATCGCTGGGCTGTATCAAAAACCTTGATAACTAGTAACCCTTATGACGAGCTAAAAAACCGTAGGGTTCACGCTAAGTCGATCAAACCCTTTACTTCCAGAGAGATAAAAGTGATTATCCAGGGCTTTGAAGAGTTAGCTATACACTACGCGCCTTTTGTTAAGTTTTTACTGGCTACAGGTGTTAGGACATCTGAAGCTATTGGGTTACGTTGGTGTCATGTGGACTTTGACCAAGGGTTTGTAACCATCCAAGAAAGTCTTTCTAGAGACTGGGCTGGTAATGGGTATCAGAGGGTTAGAAAGGAGACTAAAACAGGTAGCAGCAGACATCTGGGAATGACTGATGAGCTACGGCTACTATTGTGGTCAATCAAACCTCCTAAACCTGACCAAGATTCCTTAGTATTTACTACGGTTCAAGGGAAAACCATAGATGATGGTAACTTCCGAGAGAGGTACTGGGTTAAGGTACTAACTAAAGTCGGCATAGATTACCGAAGACCCTATACAACTCGGCATACCACTGCTAGTCATGCCATAGACCAAGGTACGCCGATTACTGGGGTGGCATATTTACTCGGACATAAAGACACCCGAATGGTTATGCAAACTTATGGTCATCTGGTTAACCGCCCAGATTTACCTAAAATACCTCTTTAACTTATCTGATTATCTTAAATAGCTACGAAACCCTCAGTCTACCCCCGAAGTCTTTGATTAACGAAACTGATTGTATACGATGTAGCAGACAGACTTAAGTAGGTTTTTACTGGCTTGGCTGTCTGCTACTACGCTTATGGAGCCTCTGATCGTCTCAGAGTGCCAGCCTGGGACTTTCATGGTATCTTTAGTACCCTTAACTGGATGTGACAGAACATTACCACCATTACAGAAAGATGTGTAGGCTTTTACCACTCTGTAGCCCCTGGCATCCTCTACGGCATAAATGAATGATGTCCACCCCTCCATACCATCATCCTCAGAGTTAGGAGGGTAGTTAGTTAACGCATACAGTTTAGCCCCCTCGTTAGTTACCCCTACTAGGATGCTTCGGGCTAGCACGGGGGGACTAGCTAAGACTAGCGATAGTCCTAACAATCCTGAAAATATCTTAGTTAGCATAATGTTTTAAGTATTTGCAGTCACTATCATAACACTAGTACTTAATATGGTATATTGGCTACTAGTTATTACATTGTGTGGTTAAGGTGGTCAGCGTAGTTGGTAAAAGCCCAAGGGTTATCACAGAACGTTATGCCAGGGTCAGTTGGCGATACCAAAAAAGGGTTTATTTGGGCATTAGGGTAACTGGCTTGCGCTGGCGATCGCTTCAGGTAGTATCAGCCAACCTAAAATACCCAATCACCTCAAATAGGGTTAACTGGTAGTTTCTATTCTATCCCTCTCTCATGCTTGGTATGATACCAGATACTACAAGGGTAATAAGTTATGGTTTAGTCAGATTTGCATCCTATCTCTCTCTCTTAGTTGGTATCATACTAGATACCATATATATTAACCTGATACTAACCTCTTCTGGTCATCCTAAATATAAGTAATGTACCCTATCTCTCTCTTCTGAATGGTATGATACTAGATACTACAATAGAGATACTAGATACCATAAGAAAACCCCAGGTATTACCAAGGGTTAAACAAGAGAGATAATGAGTATTAATACTTATCAGGTTATTCTAGGGTAGCTAGTTTAGACTCCACTTGATCTAGCCTGTTCAGTATGGATAACTTCGCGGCTGGGTAATCCCCTAGAGTCTGTTTAATAGCATCAATGATTAACTGGTTCTGAGACTTGCCTGTAACCGCCTTAGCCGCCTCTAATAGTGCCTTAACTTCCTCTGGCAGTCTTAATAAAGTGGTATGTCTTTCCATAACTGTTTAACTATATTCCTGTATACCATTATACCATGATATAACCCTATTTAGTCAAGTTTCTGGTATCTGGTATCACACCAGTCATAAGAGAGGGATAAAGCTAAAACCTAGTAGTTACAAGGGTTTTATAAATAACCTCCATACTTAGACCAAATATTGACAATCTATACTATAGATGGTATCATGGTATCACACCACAAGAGAGAGAGGGATAAGACAATGGCTAACAATATTACAAACATGACTCTGAGACTACCTGATGACTTGAATATGCAACTACAGGTAGCATCTAAGACGGCTGATGTCAGTAAACATCAAATGATAATAGACTTTATCCGGGCTGGTTTATCGGGCAATGTCTACCAGTCTTTAGAGGCTGCACAACTGGTTAAGGAACAACTAGACAGCGATCGCCCCATAACTGATGTAGCCCTAGACATCCAGAACGCACTAGATATGTTACAAGCCCAGATACACAGCCTTAAGGAAGAGAACAAGCTTATCCGGGAAGAGTTAACCCAGAAGAAAGAGGAGCCAGAACACAACTTTAAACCTAACTATGAAATAACTAAGCAGTCTACTGTCAGGTTCTATATGCTTAATGCCAGTAAGTACCATGAGCAAGAATGGGGTAGAGGTAGAAACAAGAAGACATATTTATATCATTATGAGTTAGGTATAGTAACTAGACTAGGCACTACTAAGACAGGTAGAAAGTCATTCTGGGTATGTGCGGTTGATTTAGATGATCTCCAACTAAGCCCAGACGGAGAGTTTAAGAGTCCTATGGGTAACTATGGTTATGACCCTGAATCCTGGGCCAAGGAAGAGGAAGAGGCAAGACTTAACTCAAGTAGTGGTAAAGACCCCTACAAATACCAAATGGGAGATGATGAGGAGTTAGCTAGCGATTGGCAACCCGGCATAACCTCAGAGTACCTACATGAAACCTTTGGTATCGACTATAAGGAGCTAGTTAACCGGACAGGCTTAGACCTATGTATTGCTGGGGTTTGGACACGCTTTATCAAGCAAGATGCTAGCACCTGGAATCGGACAGGATATGTTAGGAAGATAAACTATGAAGCCAAAGTAGTAGAGAAAAAGATTGAAGCATTAAAAGAGCAGTTAGGGCAGTCCGATAAGTTATCCAGAGAGTCAATAAAACAAGACATTAAAGAGTTAGAGCAAAAGTTACAGGATTTAACCCATGTGCAACCAGTAACCCCAGCGATCGCATAACACCCCTTAGCCCCCTCTGGTATCCCTTAGATAACCACCGGGGGCTTAAGTTATCCCCTAAATCATCTAGTGATCGCTGGGATAACTCAAGTAACGGGTATTTTGGGTTTTCTTGAGTGTTCAAAGCCTAATAAGCACTCCTCGATCATTGGGAAATCTGTAACCCAATACGCCCATGATTTATTATTCCATTTACCACTATCGTTAGTTCTAGATACTTTGCGCGGATTAACGCCGTGCAACTCTCTATATCTCTCTGCTACACGGGTAGCAAACTTATGATAGGCAGATTCACTTATGGAGATATTATGCTCATCACAATATTGTCCTAATGTCTTCAAGTCCTTGGCAGGTATTTCTGATTCCTTTTCCTTGGTAGATGCTACAAGAGCCACTACATATCTATCAGGATAACTAATACTCCCCTTCCAGTAGCTAAGAAGCTGAGACTTAGATAAAGTATCTAAGTATACTATTTTATTTGCTTCTTTCTTATGTTCTGGGGGAAATATATTAAGAACTAGCACTTTATGATTAACCTACTAACTTTATACCCTTTAGAGTACCCAGTTCTGTAAGATACATGAACGCCATAAAAACCATCAGGTACGCTAACTCCTAACTCCCAACTAAATAACCTCAAAACCCCTCTAGGATGCCTCAGAGGGGCTTGTTTTGCCTTGACGTTCCCATGAGGTTATGCAGGTATTTAAATATTCTAAAAGTTCAGTATATTCACTTCTGTAACTAGTGGTTACATTGGTTATACTGGTTATATAGAACCGGAGGAGGAGATGGGCAAGTCGATAACGGTTAGATTTTCAGATGATGAGTATGAAACGCTAAAGAAAGAACATTTTGACTACTGCCAACAAGTAGGAGAACTGATATCCCTTAACCGATACATGGTTATGAGGTTGTTAAAAGTCCCAAAGTCTGAACTGTAAACTCCAAACAAAAGCCAGAGATAGTTAACGGCTACCACTGGCAATCAAACAAATATTCAAATCTTAGGAACCATTTTACTATGTCTAACGCAACTGTACAATCCCCAATCAACGCTACTGAACAATACTACATTCCAGTAGTTGAAAAGATGTTGAATAATATCATTAAGGCTATGAGAAAGTCAGGTATTGAATGGGACAGTACAATCAATCAGATCGATGAGTTTATGAAAACAGAACCAACATCATATTGGAACTGGGCCAACTTAACCCCACGTAAGGGTAGGAAGAATAAAAATGTTGTTTTTGTTCTCTATGTAGTCTCCTGATAACCATCAATAACCCATAAGAAAGCCCGGTAAGTTAACAAGACCTACCGGGCTAAACTATGACTTACTACACGCTTTAGAAACCGCCGATCATTGAGTTGATGATAAATAAATCATCGGTTGTCAGGTTGTCAATACTGGGGACTTCAATGGCATTTTTAGACTGTTCAACCAGTTTTCTGATTAGGATTACCTCAGTTTGCCAAGTATCAAGGTATGGGGCGGCGGCTAACTTAGATTCATCCTCAAACAAGTCTTGCAACAGGTATTCTAGCCAAACAATATTGTTATCAAAGGGGTCAAAGTCAGCCATTAAAGCGACTAGGGAATCATGGAGTTCATGAACATTCTTGTAGGTCTGACCACGCCAGATAAGACCGCCATTGCCAAAACGCGCTGTGGTACTTTCACAGCCATATTGAGGATGAGTAATCAACTGGACAACCAAGCCTAAGTACTTGGCAACTAGGGCATTATCTCCATATTCCTTTCTGTAGTTGGTCAGATAGATATTGACTTGCTCAGATGTCAAAGTCCCAAACTTGATAGCAGTATCGACAAACTGCCCCATGAACTTCATAGTTGCTTTTCTAGACTCTGCCTTGACCCTAGCCTCATCAGCCTTCTTTTTGCGCTCGGCTTCCAGTTGGTCTTGGAATAACTTAGCTTGGGCTAAATGTTCATCAATGTATTTTTGAAAGTCGCCAGCCATAAGTTTTAGTCCTTAAAATATTTACTTGATTTAGTTGTATTTAGTCAAATCGCTGAAATGCCCAAAAACCATTAAAGATGTATTTGACTAAGTAGAGTTAAATGAGGTAACAAAAATGAAAACTAAAGCATTATCATTCCGGGTTGAGGAAAATACTTATAACTTCCTGGCTGAACTAGCAGAAAAGTCAAAACTACCAATCTCAGAAGTAGTCAGAGAAATCTTAAAAACTAATCAGATGACAGAGGGAACTAGACGCGCCTATGGGGAATGTCTATCTTATTTGGCATCAATAGAAGCTGATGATTTCTTAGTTGGTCTAGACGCTCTTGTAGAGGCTATTAAGGAGGTTAAGACCAATGGTTAGAAAGACCACTTGTCCCATCTGTTCACTTAATGCTGAGGCTAGGCAAAGCTTTGCTGCCAAGGTCAGCCTGGGACTGCCAGCAACCGCCTTAGTTGATTATTTGATAACTCAGGGCATTCATGTAACCCCTCAGCAGATTTATTCCCACAAGAAGCATTCAAAACCTCTGCAACGCACAGTGCCCCAGAGTAACCCGGTAGCCCCTGGGCTGACCACTAATGTCTCAGCAGATGGCTTAACCACCGATGACAGACAAGAGAGGTTACTGGCGATCGCTCTAGAGGCTGTGGATTCCCTAGCTGCCCAGTTTAGAGAATCTAATAATCTGAGGGTGGCCCGGATGCTTAAGGAAATGGGGGAGTTAGCCAGGGCACTGGTAAGAGACAGGATGGATCGGGAAGCGCTACCAGAAACTAACATCTCAGTCAGTATCAACCTCGGTTCACTTGAGGCACAACTAGGGCTACCAGAACGGGACATGACCGGACAGGATATCAAATACCAAACAGAGGAATAAAACCAATGATTATCAACAGAAGCCGAATATTCGCCAAGTTCAACCTAAATGCTGACCAAAGGAACATATTTGACCAGTTGACCACGGCCCAACAAAGGCGCTTAATCAAAGTCCTTGAGTCTAAACAGCTAACAGGGAAACGCCGGACAATCAAGGCATCATCCAACCCTAGACGCGCCAGACCTAATCAGGCAACCCAAGATACCCAAGGGATAGAAAACCAGTACCAAGACCGCCTGATGTAACCTTTGTCGAAATGTTTCGATAGCCTGGGAAATATTTCGATTTACCCACGCCAGCCAGGGAGTCTAAGGACACCTAGAAGTTTTACAGGTCTGCACTAAGTTAAAGATTTGAGATATCCCTAGCAAACCATCGTTAGACTGTCCTATGCTTAAGACACGTTTAGGACAATCTAGGATGTTTTAGGACTGCTAAGTATTTCTGGAAAAAGCCCGTGACGAGGATTGAACTCGTGACCTCACCCTTACCAAGGGTGTGCTCTACCACTGAGCCACACGGGCAAAATACAACTTTAATTTTTCAGCTAGAAGTTAAATGCTGGGAGTTTTGATGCTTACCCAGACATTATAACTTATAACTTCGTAAGTGGTGGGCCGGGCTGGATTTGAACCAGCGTAGGCGCAAGCCAACGGATTTACAGTCCGTCTCCATTAACCACTCGGACACCGACCCGATTTGTCTCACGATTTAAAATCTTAGCACCACCTTTTAGGAATAGCAAGTGGTTAGAAAAAATAACTTGTGGGTAGAGATCGCAACAAAACTGCGTCTCTACCTTATGGATAAAAATACTGGTTACACGCTCATCTCCAGCATTCGTTGCATTGGTCGCAGTGCAGCCAGCCGAATATCCTCTGACATGGTAATTTCGGGAGTGCGATTTTTCATTGCCCAGTAAAGCTTTTCTAGGGTGTTTAACCGCATAAACGGACATTCGTTACAAGCGCAGTTATTCATCGGCGGGGCAGGAATAAAATGCTTGTCAGGAGCTAATTTTTGCATTTGGTGAATGATTCCAGGCTCCGTAGCAACGATAAATTCTTTGGTGGGGCTGCTTTGACAATACTTGAGTAAAGCGGCTGTGGAGCCAATAAAGCTGGCGTGGCGCAATACACTACTTTCACATTCTGGGTGTGCGATCGCTTCTGCTTCTGGATGGGCAATTTTTAACTGGACAATTTTCTTTTCCGAGAAGGTTTCATGGACAACACAGCTACCTTGCCATAGCACCAAATCTCGTCCAGTCTGTTCCATGACATACCGCCCCAAGTTCCGATCTGGGGCAAAAATAATCGGCTGTTCTTTCGGTATCTGCTCTACAATCTTGACAGCGTTGGAACTGGTGCAAATAATATCGCTCATCGCCTTGATATCAGCAGAGCAGTTGATGTAAGACACTACCAGATGATTAGGATGCGCTGCTTTAAAAGCTGCGAATTCGTCTGCTGGACAACTGTCGGCTAAAGAACAACCAGCATCCAAATCTGGTAAAAGTACTAATTTATCGGGATTAAGTATCTTTGCTGTTTCTGCCATGAAATGAACACCAGCAAAGACAATCACATCCGCATTGGTTTTTTCGGCGGCTCTTGCTAGTTGTAATGAATCCCCAATAAAGTCGGCAATATCCTGAATATCTGGCTCTTGATAATAATGCGCCAGGATAACGGCGTTGAGTTCTTTTTTGAGACTCTGAATCGCGGCAAACAAATCTAGTGGTAGTTCACCCAGTTGGGTTTTTTCTCGTTGAGCTAGTGCAGTAGTAAACACAGTTTAGGGGTGCTTTATGTTGCAAATGTATGTCCTGTGGATTCAATTATAGTAGTTTTTACCAAAAATAGTGGACGGTTGATATTTTGGGGTTGTGTCCAAATCCGGCTGAGTTTCATATCCTGGAGATAGACGGCAAGGAAAGTGGCATGACCAGTCAGAAAACTCAATCGATAACCCTCAAAATTGCTGTAATTGGAGATGTCCACGACCAATGGGAAGTGGAAGATGGTATTGCACTCAAGCATCTGGGTGTTGACTTAGCGCTGTTTGTCGGAGATTTTGGCAACGAGTCGGTGGAAGTGGTCAGAGCGATCGCATCTCTCGATATTCCCAAAGCAGCCGTAATGGGCAACCACGATGCTTGGTATACCGCCACCGAATGGGGACGCAAAAAGGCTCCTTATGACCGCTCTAAGGAAGACTGGGTACAGGAACAACTCGATTTATTAGGCCCGTCCCATGTCGGTTACGGTAAGTTGGATTTTCCCGCTTGGAATTTAACTGTCGTGGGAGGTCGTCCCTTTACCTGGGGTGGCCCAGAGTGGAAATTCGCGGAAATCTGTCAAGAACGTTACGGTGTGACGAGTTTGGAAGAATCCGCCAATCGCATCGTGAAAGCGATCAAAAGCGCCGCTTACGAGACAATTATATTTTTGGGTCACAATGGGCCGAGTGGGTTAGGCGATCGCCCCGAAGACCCCTGCGGCAAAGACTGGCACCCAATTGGCGGCGACTTTGGCGATCCAGATTTTGGCGAGGCGATTTCTCATGCCTTGACTGCTGGTAAAACCATTCCTCTGGTGACATTTGGTCACATGCACCGAGATTTACGCCATACCAAGAAGGTGCAGCGCAAGCCCATCTTTAGAAGTCCAGAGGGGACAATTTACTTGAATGCAGCTAGTGTCCCCAGGATTGTGGAAAATGATGGCGAGAAGTTGCGTAATTTTTCCATTGTCACCCTAGAGGCGGGTGTGGTTTCGCAAGTTTCCCTAGTTTGGGTGGGGAATGACTTTCAGGTGGCTAAGGAGGAAATTTTGTACGAGCGATCGCGTATTGTGTCGTAGATATTCGCATCCAGTAGTGCAATCTGCGTAGATAATAGGGTATAGTATGATCTGTCAAGTTTAGTGCTAACCAAAAAAAGCGCCTGAATAGCGTCTGAAACTAGGATCAGCACAAGTTTGACAGATTTACTGGAGAGGTGGCAGAGTGGTCGATTGCGTCCGACTTGAAATCGGATGAGGCTAAAACCTCCGGGAGTTCGAATCTCCCCCTCTCCGTTTAGGAATTAAAAATTGAAAATTAAAAATTAAAAATTGAAGAGGTTAGGTGGAGCTTTTGGTGGAGATGATGATGGCACCAAGAATTTTTGTTAGTTCTTCGGCTTCGGTTTGGAGTTGACTAATTTTTGATTGAGGTACTATTTCGGCAGCAATGAGCAACCTTAACCAATACCGAGTTTCACGGGATTCTTTTAGTGCAATCATGAGCTTGCTGATAAAATCTGCTTTGCTTTGAGCTGCTTGTGCTTCTTCTACATTAGCTCCAATCGATGTTCCTGACCTTAATAGCTGTTGAGCAAGAGTTCGCGCTACTCCTGGTTTGTCATCTAAAAACTGGCACAATTTGACTATGCGAACTGAAAAAGTAAAAGTGCGATCGCAAATATCTTTCTTCATTAGTCAAGATTAAAAATTAAAATAAATTACTATAGGACTCCTATTTGATTTCTGAACAAGACTGCGAAATAATACGTAAATATATACAAGTCTAATAAGCAACGATGATAAGTCCGCATTTACCAACTGGGACACTTCCAGCAGGAGTATCCCGGCAACAGTCAGCAGAGCAAATAGCACTTTATGCGATCGCGGAACTACAAGATTTTATAACTCTGCGTCCAGATGCGCGTGAAGTAAGGAAAGCTTTGGCAGTAAAGTTGGTTTATCAAGGTTACTTGTACGATCAGATTCAAACAATTCTAGAC